>ERZ773134.359-NODE-359-length-48916-cov-10.469127_pt1 | contig 48916 bp, 29 predicted proteins | sample MGYA00580856_ERZ773134 | MGnify/ENA primary metagenome ERZ773134 (study PRJEB29015, sample SAMEA2737823) | human gut metagenome | biome: human gut; feature: human-associated habitat; material: faeces | place: China | collected 2012 ... | reverse complement strand
GTATTTTCACCGCATCTACGACAGCACGGGTGATCTCCAGCATCTTGGGGATATTCTGTAACATACCTGCTCCTGCTCCTTTTCCGGCTACTCTTTTTACCGGGCATCCGAAATTGATATCCAGAATATCAGGTTGTGCCTGTTCCACAATCTTGGCAGCTTCCACCATCGTTTCCGTATCTTTCCCGTATATCTGGATGGCAACGGGACGTTCGGCATCACTGATACTTAGTTTCTGCGCAGTCTTGCTGACAGCGCGAATCAGCGCATCGCTCGACACAAATTCGGTGTATACCATATCTGCTCCGAACCTCTTGCACATCAGGCGGAAAGCCGGATCAGTCACATCCTCCATCGGAGCAAGTAAGATGGGATATTTACCCAAATCTATTTGGCCTATCTTCATATATGAATCTGATATTTACTGTTTATGATTGAAGTAACTTCTTGTTTTCGCTGCAAAAATACGGAAAAAAGCCTACCTTTGCACACATTCATTTGCTTAACTGATACAAATAAGTATATATTCTATGAGTCTTAGTTTGAAAGATTTTGAAATAATGGCTCCTGTCGGTTCGCGCGAATCTCTTGCTGCGGCTATTCAGGCAGGTGCCGATTCTATCTATTTCGGTATAGAAAACCTGAACATGCGTGCCCGTTCGGCCAATACGTTTACGATTGATGATTTGCGGGAGATCGCCCGTACGTGTGATGAACACGGGATGAAAAGTTACTTGACGGTCAACACGATTATCTATGATAAAGATATTCCATTGATGCATACCATTGTCGATGCAGCCAAGGAAGCCGGAATCTCTGCGGTGATTGCAGCTGATGTGGCGGTGATGAACTATGCCCGTCAGATAGGGCAGGAGGTACACCTTTCCACTCAACTGAACATCTCCAATGCAGAGGCTTTAAAATTCTACGCACAATTTGCAGATGTGGTAGTATTGGCCCGTGAGTTGAATCTGGAGCAGGTAGCCGAAATCTATCGCCAGATTCAGGAAGAACATATTTGTGGTCCGAGTGGTGAACAGATTCGCATTGAGATGTTCTGTCACGGTGCGCTTTGTATGGCTGTATCGGGTAAATGTTACCTCTCTTTGCATGAGATGAACCATTCTGCCAACCGCGGCGCTTGTATGCAGGTGTGTCGCCGTTCCTATACAGTCCGTGACAAAGAGACGGATGTGGAACTGGATATTGATAACGAATATATCATGTCACCGAAAGATTTGAAGACCATCCACTTTATGAATAAGATGTTGGATGCCGGTGTGCGTGTATTCAAAATTGAAGGCCGTGCCCGTGGACCTGAATATGTACGTACAGTGGTAGAATGTTACAAAGAGGCTATCAAAGCTTATCTGGAAGGAACATTTACCGATGAAAAGATTGCAGCTTGGGACGAACGTCTGAAAACGGTATTCAACCGCGGCTTTTGGGATGGCTATTATTTGGGACAACGTTTAGGCGAATGGACCAGAAACTATGGCTCGGCAGCTACGGAACGTAAGATATATGTAGGTAAAGGTATCAAATACTTCTCTAACATTGGAGTTTCCGAATTTCTGGTAGAGGCTGCGGAAGTTAGCGTAGGCGATAAACTTCTCATTACCGGACCGACCACAGGTGCTCTATTCATGACTTTGGAAGAAGCCCGTGTTGACTTGGAATCCGTGCAGACTGTGAAGAAAGGCCAGCACTTCTCCATGAAATCAGATAAGATACGCCCCAGTGACAAGCTGTATAAACTGGTATCAACCGAAGAACTGAAGAAGTTCAAAGGACTCGATATTGAGCAAAAAAGAGGCTAACTGCTATTTCTCAACTTTTAATTTTTAATCTTCAATTTTTAATTGATGAACTATATCTATGAATTGGAAATGAAGGTGCGTGATTACGAGTGCGACCTTCAAGGGATTGTTAATAATGCGAACTATCAGCATTATTTGGAACATACCCGCCATGAGTTTCTGACGTCGGTAGGCATCAGTTTTGCTGCACTCCACGAACAGGGAGTCGATCCGGTAGTGGCACGCATTAATATGGCATTCAAAACGCCGTTGAAAAGCGGAGACGAGTTTGTCTCTAAACTCTATATGAAGAAGGAAGGTATCAAATATGTATTCTATCAGGATATTTTCCGTAAGAGTGATAATAAAGTAGTAGTGAAATCCACTGTTGAAACGGTATGTGTGGTAAACGGACGTTTGAGTGACAGCGAATTATTCGATAGCGTCTTTGCCCCTTACCTGAAATGAGCAGTTCCGAGGAAGAACAGATTTATAGTATCGCCCTGACAATGGTGCCCGGTATCGGGCACATAGGGGCGAAACATCTGATAGACAGAATGAATAATGCTGTTGATGTCTTCCGTCTGCGTAAAGAAATACCGGAACGTATTCCTGAAGTGAGTCAACGGGTGGTAGATGCGTTGGATTGTCCACAAGCTGTGATCCGTGCCGAACAGGAATATGAATTTATCCGGAAGAACCGGATCTCCTGCCTGACTTTCCATGACGAGGCTTATCCTTCTCGTTTGCGGGAATGTGAAGATGCTCCTATTGTCCTTTTCTTTAAAGGAAATACCGATTTGAATTCCCTGCATATAATAAATATGGTAGGCACCCGTAATGCCACTGATTATGGTACCCGGATTTGCGCCTCTTTCTTACGCGATCTGAAAACACTTTGTCCTGATGTGTTGGTGGTCAGTGGACTTGCTTACGGAATCGATATTCATGCGCATCGTGAAGCGCTGGTCAATGATCTGCCTACGGTAGGTGTCCTTGCCCACGGTCTGGATCGTATTTATCCTTATGTCCATCGGAAAACAGCCATTGATATGCTCGAAAAAGGAGGACTATTGACCGAATTTCTGTCCGGTACGAATCCCGACAAACATAATTTCGTCAGTCGTAACCGCATTGTCGCAGGTATGTGTGATGCTACGGTTGTCATTGAATCGGCAGAAAAAGGAGGCTCATTAATCACTGCTGAACTTGCTGAAGGCTATCATCGCGATTGTTTTGCTTTTCCCGGCCGGATAAATGATGAATATTCAAAGGGGTGTAATCGGTTGATTAGAGATAATAAGGCTTCCTTACTATTATCGGCTGAAGATCTTGTACAGGCAATGGGATGGAATATACCAACAACTTCTTCCGAAAAAGTAAATGTGCAACGTAGTCTTTTTCTCGACTTGTCCGAAGAAGAACAGAAGATTGTCTCTATTCTGGAGAAACAGGGGAATTTACAGATTAATTCTCTGGTAGTAGAAGCAGATATTCCCGTACATAAGATAAATGCTATTCTTTTTGAACTGGAAATGAAAGGAGTAGTTCGTGTATTGGCAGGAGGAATGTATCAGTTATTGAATTAACTCGTATAGACTAACCTCATATATGGATATAAAAAAAGGAGCAACGCCTTGCTCCAACCTTTGTTAACCTTAAATCTAATACTATGAAAAAAATCACATGACAAATGTATGTCTTTGCAAACTAACCTCCAAATAATTCTGTTGTATTTGTTTCTCTTTTAAATTCTTTCACTGATTTTCACTGTTATCGGACACGACGTACTTCTGTGGCACTTATGATTGTTCCTATTTACATAGATTAAGGGGAAATAGGCATATATCTTATAGTCGGCTTCGGATAACACTTTATTATGAATTAATAAAACATAGAAAATATGCCTGAAAACAGACTGGAAATCATCATCTCGTTGGTTTTAAAGGAATACCCTGTTGGTTTAAAACCAAGGAAGCCTTCCTTTAAAACCAATGAGGTGTTCCTTTAAAAGGAAAAACAGGTTACTGTATTATGCTGAATATTTGTGGTTTATATCTTTGTTTTGCTAATGCAGTTTATCTGCCAAACTAGTCGGACTTCGGTGTGTACATCTCCGGCCAAGGAATATTCTTTAAGCCGTCTCCGATATAGAAGCCCAAATGCGGTGGCTGATTATAACCTACATTTTGCCAAGCAATTCCCAAACGATACATAGGGTCGTGCATTAATGTATATAAACGATGTTCGGTAGGGATAGTAGTAGTATAGATATGTAGCTTACTTGGGTCTTCAGCATCACAGAGAACGATCTCTTCTCTCCAGTCACCCAGAATATCCGCGCTTAGGTTAGGAACCGCCTTACTTCCACTGGTATGTCGGGCTTCGGAAAAAGTGCGTAGTGTTACGGGTTTCCAACCATTCCATTTAGTTATGACATTTTTATTCAGAATTTCGTCTTGCAAGTCACCATCCCAATAGATGCGGAAGCTGATAGATGGTTTTCTGTCTGCAATTTTTTCCCCTTTGCAGTTATAAACTCCCGGTGCTCCTGAGCTCCACATTTCGAATCCGCGGTGATTAGGGTCGATATCTGCTGCTAGTCCACGTCCGTTGTCTCCTTTTGTAGGACCTCCCCAAAGAATCTCTCCGGTTCGTGCGTCATGCATTTCATAACCGTATGTTTGCCAAGCCTCTTTTTCTTCGTGTACTTCCCATACCTGATATCCCGGACGGTCAGGATCCAGATTAGCTATATGCATGGCGTCTCCATGTCCCAGTCCCGTACTGTAAAGTACAGTTCCGTCATTATTAATCACGCAAGAGCCGTAGACAATTTCATCACAACCGTCTCCGTCAACGTCGGCCACTGACAGATTATGATTACCTTGTCCATAAGCTCCTTCCCCTTTTATATCAGAAATATGTTCCCACCGTTTTACCAGCTTCCCTTTGATAAAGTCATAAGCTGTTAAAGTTGTTTTGGCGTAATAACCACGACACATGACGACGCTTGGACGTATTCCGTCCAAATAAGCGACACAAGCCAAGAAGCGGTCTACGCGATTGCCATAGCTATCTCCCCAAGAACTGACTTCTCCACGTTCTGCTTCATAAGGAACGGTATGTAGTTCCTCTCCGGTTTTCCCACTGAAAATGGTGAGATACTCCGGACCCTGTAATACATAGCCACACGTTTTTTTATTCATTTCCAGGTTTCTCCAGTCTTTGTCCGGGTCATCTGTACCAAGGAATATCTTTTTCCCCTTTCCGTCTACCGTTCCGGGTGCTGTCTTGCAGACTAGTTCGGCTTTGCCATCGCCATTGAAGTCATATACCATAAATTGTGTGTAGTGTGAGCCCGCACGGATGTTTTTTCCCAAATTAATTCTCCACAAATGTTTACCGCTTAATTTATAGGCATCCAGATAGACGGGACCTGTGATTCCGGAATAAGAATTATCAGTCTGATTAGAAGGATTCCATTTAACTATAATCTCATATTCGCCGTCTCCGTCCAAGTCTCCTACGCTGCAATCTCCTGGAACGTAGGTATATTCCTGTCCCTCCGGATACTCTTCGGCAATTCCGTTCGAACGATTCAAGGCGATGCACGGTGGAGTAATTCCTTTTTCTGGACGGTTTAGTTGTATAGTCAGAAAGTCTTGTTCCCAGGCTTTCACTTCTTTGGAACTGTCTGTTTCTTTCCCTTTTACAACAGCTTTCACTACATATTTATCTTCTAGATTACCGGATTTGTCGGTCAGGTTGGTAGCTTGTTTTGAAGAAACTGATTTAAATAATTTGCCATTTTTATACACATTAAAGGCTGTCTCTTTTTCGTTACCCAATACGCGCCAACTGATGAAAACCCCATTCTCTGTTTTCGCGGCTACTAATCCTCTATCTAAAGCTTCCATTTGTCTTTTCATTCCATAGGTCGGAGTTGTTGCTCCTTCTATGAGAAGGCAGAAAATCAAAACTGAAAAAAGTACTATGTTTTTCATTTTGCAGTTAATTAATTATTTGTAATTGATAGGCAAAGGAAGGCATATTCTACCTGTAATTGATGTACAAAGATACAAAAACATGGAAAAATGGAAGTAAGCTTCTTATGTTTCTTCACATTTTGCAGGTTTGAATTGTAGTTAATGGAATAGTATTATGATACATCCGGTATAGAAGTTTTCGCCTTACATTTGCTGAAAACTAATTAATGTATTATTAAAATTATATCATGAAAAGACGACTACTTCTCGTTGTGACATTGCTTGCCGGATGGAATCTCCTGTCGGCGCAGTCTCTTCCCGACCGGAAAGAGACATTAAAAACATTGGTGAAAGTCAACGATTATTTTATGAAAAAGTACGCTGATTTTACCCGACCAAGTTATGTGGGGAAATTCAGACCCAGTAATATCTGGACTCGCGGGGTATATTATGAAGGGTTGATGGCTTTGCATACTGTCTATCCCCGTTCGGATTATTATGATTATGCATATGACTGGGCGGATTTTCATAAGTGGGGATTGCGTGGTGGCAATATCACACGTAATGCAGATGACCACTGTTGCGGACAGGCATATATTGAACTTTATAAGATTTCCCCTGATCCGGCGAAAATAAAAAATATCAAAGTTTCAATAGATATGCTGGTAAATACTCCTCAAGTGGACGACTGGACTTGGATTGACGCGATACAGATGGGGATGCCTGTTCTTGCCCAGTTAGGCAGGCTGACAGGCGAACAGAAATACTATGATAAAATGTGGCAGATGTATTCTTGCTCCCGTAATGAGATAGGCAATGGACTGTTTAATCAAAAAGAGGGACTGTGGTGGAGAGACGCTAATTTCGTTCCTCCTTATAAAGAACCTAACGGAAAGAATTGCTTTTGGAGCCGGGGAAACGGATGGGTATATGCCGCATTGGTGAGAGTCCTGAATGAGGTTCCGGAGAATGATACACATCGTATGGATTATATAAAAGATTTCCTGTCAATGAGTAAAGCGTTGAAGGCTTGTCAGCGCGCAGACGGCTTCTGGAATGTAAGTTTGCATGATGAATCCAATTATGGGGGGAAGGAGACATCAGGAACCTCCTTATTTGTTTATGGCATGGCATGGGGAGTGCGCAATGGATTATTGGATAAAAAAGAATATATGCCTGTCATTGTAAAAGCATGGAATGCTATTGTGAAAGAGGCTGTACATCCGAATGGTTTCTTGGGATTCGTGCAGGGTAGTGGCAAAGAGCCTAAAGACAGCCAGCCGGTAACTTACAAGAGCGTTCCTGATTTTGAAGATTACGGAGTAGGATGCTTCCTGCTGGCTGGTACGGAGGTGTATAAAATAGATTGATGATAAAACTTGATAAAACATTGATATTTTGAAGTATGGGAAGATTTAAAGTTTTGAAGTTATTATTTCTCTTACTGCTGATACCTATGCTACTGGGGGCTAATAATAGAGAGAAATACAATTTTAATTCTCAATGGTTATTGCATATTGGTGATGTTCAGGGAGGAGAAAAGTTATTTTTTACTGATAAGGATTGGAAGAAAATAACTCTGCCTCGCGCTTTTAATGAAGATGAGGCTTTTAAAGTTGCTATTAAAGAAATGACAGATACCGTTTCCTGGTATCGTAAACATTTTAAGCTACCGAAAACAGCCAAGGGGAAAAAAGTATTTATAGAGTTTGAAGGAGTACGTCAGGGAGCCGATTTTTATTTGAATGGTAAACATATTGGGCTACATGAAAATGGAGTAATGGCTGTAGGCTTTGATCTGACACCGTATTTAAATTTTACTGGGGAGAATGTAATAGCTGTACGTACTGATAATGATTGGAAGTATAAGGAGCGGGCTACCGGCAGTCGATATCAATGGAACGACAATAACTTTAATGTTAATTACGGAGGTATTCCTAAAAACGTATGGCTGCATATCACGGATAAGTTATACCAAACATTACCTTTGTATAGTAACTTACGAACGACAGGAGTGTATATCTATGCGACAGATATATGTACTAAGAGCCGTAAAGCATTTGTTAATGCAGAATCTGAAGTACGTAACGAATATGATAAATCGTGCAATGTAAGCTATGAAGTATGTGTATATGATTACGACGGCAATTGGGTAAGTACTTTTAAAAGTGCTCCGGTGATAGTAAAATCTAAAGAGACAGTAAAGCTAAAAGCTGCCAAAGAATTGGAAAATCTGCATTTCTGGAGTTGGGGATATGGTTATCTTTATGATGTAAAGACAAGGTTGATAGTGGATAACAGGATTGTTGACGAAGTAGTAACTAAAACAGGTTTCAGAAAGACTCGTTTTAGTGGCGGAAAGATATGGCTGAATGACCGGGTTTTGCAAATGAAAGGATACGCCCAGCGTACAAGTAATGAATGGCCGGGAGTAGGCATATCGGTACCACCTTGGATGAGTGACTATTCTAATGGCTTGTTGATTGAGCATAATGCGAATTTCTTTAGATGGATGCATGTTACACCTTGGAAGCAAGATGTTGAATCATGTGACAGAGTAGGAGTGATACAGGTAATGCCTGCCGGAGATGCAGAAAAAGATGCCGTTGGCCGTTGGTGGGGACAGCGTTTGGAGCTAATGCGTGATGCTATCATCTACTTTAAGAATAATCCGAGTATATTGTTTTACGAATCAGGTAATGAGTCTATAAGTCGTGAACATATGCTTGAAATGATAGCTATTCGTGATATGTACGATCCTTATGGGGGAAGAGCAATAGGTTCTCGTGAGATGCTGGATATCCGTGAAGCTGAATGGGGCGGTGAAATGCTTTATATAAATAAGAGTGAGCATCATCCGATGTTTGCCACCGAATATTGTCGTGATGAAGGTCTGCGTAAGTATTGGGATGAATATAGCTATCCTTTTCATAAGGAAGGAGCAGGACCTTTGTATAGAGGGCAGGATGCAAGTGCCTATAATCATAATCAAGATATGTTTGCTGTAGAATTGATTCGGCGTTGGTATGATTATTGGCGTGAACGGCCGGGTACCGGAAGGAGAGTTAGCTCCGGTGGTGCTAAAATTATTTTCTCGGACACACAGACGCATAGTCGTGGTGAAGAAAATTATCGCCGGAGTGGAGTCGTGGATCCGTTGAGAATACCTAAAGATGGATTTTTTGCTCATAAAGCCATGTGGGACGGTTGGGTTGATACGGAAAAGGAACATACATATATCATTGGTCACTGGAATTATACATCTAAAGTGATTAAACCTGTGTATGTGGTTTCTTCAGGTGATAAAGTAGAATTATTTGTAAATGGTAAATCAAAGGGCTTCGGCAAACAGGATTATCGTTTTTTATTTACGTTTGATTCTGTCCAGTGGGAGAAAGGAATAATTGAAGCAGTGAGCTATGGCGAGAATAACAAAGAATTGAGCCGTTATTCTATAAAAACGATAGGAGAACCTCATCATCTGAAACTCACATTTATGCATGGACCAAAGGGACTTTTTGCAGATGGGGCTGACTTGGCTATACTGCAGGTTGAGGTTGTAGATGCGAATGGTGATAGATGTCCGCTTGCTGATAATATGATTAAATTTGATTTGCAAGGACCTGCCGAATGGCGTGGAGGCATTGCGCAAGCTACAGACAATTATGTATTGGCTAAAGAGCTTCCTGTCGAGTGTGGTATAACAAGAACTTTGATTCGTTCGACTGAACAGGCGGGTAATATCATGGTAAGGGCTACGACAGCTGGTTTACCTTCAGCAGAGCTATCATTAACCTCTAATCCTGTTGAAGTAAAGGACGGACTTAGCACGTTTTTTCCAAGTGAAAAGTTGATTAGTCGGTTTGACCGTGGTGAAACCCCGTTGACTCCTTCTTATCAGGACTCAAAAGTAGACGTAGGAATAAAATCCGCTATTGCCGGAATAAATAGTGAACAGGCTATTTATAGTTATGATAGTAACGAATTAAGTGAATGGAAAAATGATGGAAAATTGAGTACGGCATGGATTACTTATCATTTGGAGAGAAAAGCAGAAATAGATGATATTTGCATTAAATTGACTGGTTGGCGGAAACGTTCTTATCCTTTGGAGATTTTTGCAGATGATAAACTTGTTTGGAGTGGAAATACGGAAAAGAGTTTGGGGTATATTCATCTATCTGTCAAGCCTGTACGAACGGATAAAATAACTATCAAGTTGAAGGGAGAGGCAAAAGAATCGGATGCTTTCGGACAAATAGTGGAAGTTGTTGAGCCTAATGCTGGTGATCTTGACCTTCTTAGGGTAAAAGGCGGTGAAAAAACAAATAATGAATTGAGAATAGTGGAAGTTGAATTTTTGGAAACACTAAAGAAATAAATAGGATTGTGTTTGTTTAAGGTTGCCCCGGCTAGTTCTTTAATTTGAATTGGTTGGGGTTTATTCTTTGAAGACTAATAAAAAGGGCTCCTCATTTTGTTTGAGAAGCCCTTACCTATTGAAAACTGATAAGAGAGGGGAATATCTTAATTAATGAGTAAGTTGTTTTACCTTTATTGGTTTTTCATGTGTACATATTATTTTTGATTTCTCGTCTTGATAAACAATATTTCTAGATTTTTCACCTCTAATGTTGGTATATAATTCTCCCGCTGGAACTGTAAAAAGTACATTGTCGAATAGGATATTTTGTCCGTCCAAAATACTAATTTTATTATCTTGTGAGTTGATTTCCAAATTACGTAAGATAAATCCGTTAACATCATTCATTGCAGTAATGAGTTCTTGACTGTTGATTTTGCCGTTCTCAATAAGAATATTGCTACAGGGTACTTCCGGAATGCCATTGATGCTTAATACTTTATGGGCTGATTCTACAATAAAGTTCCTTATCTTTATATCTTTTATGACAGGAGTCAGTCTGTTCACAGCTCTTGGTGGAATGCGACTGGCCAATTCTCCCATATATCGTTTGCTGCCAAGCAAATCCCACTTAAAAGCTTCTCCTACATTCGTCATGCGTATATTTTCATATAGAATATCAGATACTCCTCCGGCTCGATTGCGGCGGGTTTTAAACCGTATTCCTACTTGTGTTCCATCGAACACACAGTCATGTAGGTAAATATTCTCTATTCCACCTGCAGTTTCACTTCCACAAGTAATGCCACCATGTCCGTCTTTGGCCAATGAATAGCGGATTACGACATTCTCGGTAGCCTTACCTACACGTAGTCCATCCTCAGCGCGTCCGGCTTTTAAAGTGAAGCAATCATCTCCACAATTGAGTGTGGAGTATTCTATCAGTACATTCTTACAGGATTCAATGTCGATACCATCGCCACTGGGAACTCCAATCGAATTTACAGTAATACCACGGATTATTACATTTTCACAGTAAATCGGACAGATGTTCCAGAATGCGCTGCGTTCCATAGTAATACCTTCAACCAATACATTAGTACAGTTAATGGGCGAGATTGTTTTTGGGCGATAGAATCCCCTTCCGTTCATACCGTCAAATATTCGTTGCGCTACCGGAGTGGTTGACGATATGTCATTTTCAACTACAGTATTTCCATTAGGTAGTTGTCTGATCTCCGCATTCATAGCTGGACCATAAATAATGCCCTTGCCGGTCACAGCTATATTATTTTCTCCATTTGCATAGATGAATGCCCCGGCTCCCATAATTTCAATTCCTTCGTGGCGAGTGAACACTGCAGGTAAATAACTTTCTACGGTTCCGGGAAATTCTATTTCGGCTTCGTCTTCTAAGTGGAGGTTCACATTGCTTTTTAGCACAATACGCCCTGATTTCCATTTCCCTTTGGGGATGACGACAGTCCCCCCCCCTCGATTGTGAACGTCCATGATCGTTTGATTGACAATAAGAGTGATAGGTTCATCTGCTTTGGCTCCCTTATCTGATATGTTGACTGTCAATTCAGGAAAGACAGGCCTTTTAAGATCAGGCATCTGAAACGGTATTTTGCCAATAGGGGCAATTTCTTCCGGCATGGCAATGGCGCCTACCTTATCTATAGTTACAATCTTTGCAGATTCGACTTGAGGCTGACAAGAGACTGACAAAAAGGGAAGTGTCAAAGCCATTAATAAATACGGTTTATAAATTCTCATAACTATCAAGAAGTTTATTTAAGTGTCCATATACAAGTATCATTCAATATTTCTTTTCCGGACTTCCCTTCTACACGAATGACATTTTCTCCGGGAGAAAGGGTTATATTATCCCATATGATCCGGTTAACCTTATCTTTTTTCTGTTTACCGATTTTTTTGTCATTAAGATACAGAGTTGCCTCATTTAGGTTGCTATATACTTTGACTAACGTGTTTGGATTAGTACGTTCGGTGAATCTACGGCTACAAATGTAGAGCATCGGTTCCGAATTCCAGTTCGCTTTATAAAAGTAGAAGACATCTTTTTTTACTTTGCGATCATAGGTAATAGTACCTTTGTCGTTAATACCATCTGTATCTCCTTCCTGTCGGATAGAGGATTGTGCATCTGCGAATTGCCAGATAAACTTAGCCCATAAATAGGGGCGTTCGGTAAATGCTGTCCAATAACCTTCGTGACAGATTGCCTGATATTCTTCAGGATGTTCTCTTTTAGGACGTTGGGTATTATGGTCGAGGGGACATGCGTGTTGATGGATACTGGCGCCGGCTCCATATTCCGATACTCCCACTGGCTGGTTATTAGAGTTCTTTTTTACATCATCAAAAAACTTTTCGGCAGATTGTTGAGAGGTTTTCCAACCGAAATATTTATTCCAAGCAATAAGATCGGAACAACCCAGATAATTAGTTTGGTCTACACAAGTTGCAAAAGCAGTCAGACGGGACGGATCCAGTTTTTTATACAATTCATTAATTTCTCTAACAAAAGGAACCGGATTATCATATTCTTGAAATTTCTTATTGTCGGTAATCAATAGCTCATTGAATATTCCCCAAAAACAAATAGAAGGGTGATTGAATTTTTGATATACCAGTTCTTTCAGGGATTGCCTGGCGTTATCCTCGAATCCTTTATTGTGTAAATAGCCGGTATATGCATATCCGCCGGGACCGCACATCGGGATTTCTGTCCATAATATAATTCCGTTTTGATCGCATAAGTCGTACATGGGTTCTGCGTGTGGATAATGTGCCAAACGCATAGCGGTCGCACCTACTTCTTTTATCAGGCTTATGTCTTTATCATAATCTTCTTGCTGTAAAGCACTTCCTTTACCTTTTACATCCTCATGACGGCAGAAACCATAGAGGTTCAGGTATTTTCCGTTTAGGAAGAAACCTTTTTCCGGGTCAGCATGAAAGTAGCGGAATCCCGTTTTTTGAGTTACTTTATCAATTACTTTGTCGCCATCATATAGTTCTACTGATACGTTGTATAAATAAGGATTCTCTTTTCCATTCCAAAGAATAGGATTAGTGATTGTAAGTGGCTGTTTGACGGTCTCCTCACTGACTGCTGTTATATTGCTGGTCACTTCTTTTCCATTAGTATCTGTGATGGTTGTTTTCAGTTTCAGACCGGATTTTACTTCTTTTAAAGAAAGAATACTCTCTACACAGATTTCGGCTTGTTGCTTGGTAATTCTATTCTGATGGATAAACACTCCTGGCGAGGCATAGAATACAGGAGAGATGCAATTCTTTTCTGTTATAATCAGATGACAAGGACGGTGGATTCCACCGTAGATATTAAAGTCTCCGCTAATTGGCAGGATGTCTGTACGATATGCATTGCTTACCCACACTTCCAGATCATTATTACCATTCTGTACAAAATCTGTGATTTCGAAGCAAAAAGCTGTGTAGCCACCTAGATGTTGTCCTACAGTCCGGTAATTTATGAAAATGTCAGCGGCAGAATTGACACCTTCGAAATAGAGGAAAAGTCGTTTATCTTTCATTTCCGGAGTAATTTCCAAATCACGTTTATATACCATCATTTCCCGATTGTATGTTGTGGTACCTTCCAGATAATTCGCATTCCAAGTGTGAGGAAGGGTTACCGGAGTAAGTGATGCATCTTTCTTATTACTGGTGAGTGGTTTATATCCCCAGCCTTTATCCAATAGAATAGAGGTGCGAGGATGGTTCTCTGCAAGGATAGAAGAATGGAACAAGAGCCCGATAATAACGAGGCATAAAGTGGATAATTTGTGTTTCATAAATTATTAAGTTATAATTATTATGCAGAATTTTTATTGGCAAATATAGGGCGTTGTATTCTCTTATTCCTGTAATATAGTACGAAAACAAGTATTATGATGCAAAACAAATCGCCAAAATCAGGTGATGGTATATTTTGAACAGGAATACATATAAATGTATGGTGATTAAGGCTGTATTCATAAATTTGCGCTTCTTTTGCATAGTAAGAGCTAAAATAATGAAAGCTAGTAAAAATAGAATAATCATGAGAAAGATTACGTTTATATTTCTTTTGGGGGGCTTGTCATTTTTACAAATGTTTGCTCAAAATAAAATGATTTGTGATAATGCAGTGGAGACTAATTGGGATTCTGCACTGAGGAACGTGGAGATTCCTTCTGTTAAAGATGGCACTATTCGGCGAGCACTTATGTATAAGACTATTTGCAAAAGTCCTCAGCCTTTGGTGGTGAATCTTGATACTTGGAATAATGATTCTGTACAGAAGAATCCTTTAATCAAAGAAATTATAGCTCGTGGCTGGAATTATATTCATCCGAATTTAGAAGAAGTCAATCAAGAAGTGAGTGTAGTGAGTATTCTTGAAATGTTGGCCCATATTGAGGATGCGATTCGATATGCATTAAGACAAACTAATGCCAATCCCAATGATGTTCATATAATAGGTTCAGGAAAAGGTGGCGTTGCGACATTGGCAAGCTACATGAATCTTAACTATCCGGTGAAATCTTTTTCGGTTTGGGGAGCACTGAATGTAGATTTATCTTTAGAACATCAATGTTTGATTGAAAAGCGTAAAGATGCCCGATTGTTTATCTATGCTAAGATGAATGGGGGAGATAAAGATTCTCTTTCTGTTACACCGTCTTTGAATATATACAATCGATTAGTTGGAGAGTTAAAATATGGAATATTGAATATGGATGATATTAAGATGAAGGCGGTTAATGATCCTAGCCTTATATCTTGTTACGAAATATTTGATTTATTGGGTGAACGTAGTAATTTTGACTGCAAAAAGAATAGAAGGATGTTTGGTTGTGATGTCTATTTGATACGTAAGTATAGTAACATACAGTTAACAGTTCTTGAGAGTGATTATGATCAAATTCCTCAGGCTTTAGGTTTGATACCTTACAATAAAATTACAGACCTAAAATATAATATCCTGACTATTGGTGATTCTAATGGACAGAAAAAAGATGGTTGGGTTGCACAACTGAAGAAGATGTTACCGGAATCTACAATAATTAATTATTCAGAAGCCGGGCGTACTATTGGGTTTGACAATAATGGTAAGGAAAGATTGAATGGACTTAAAAATATCAATTCATATTTAGATCAGGCACAAGTTGAAAAGAAAAAGTATGATTATATTATTTTGTGTTTAGGAACTAATGATACAAAAAGAATATTTGAAGCCAGGCAGAATGAGGTTGTACTAAATTTTGAGAAACTTCTGAATAAGATAAAAATGCATAATCTGTATAAAGGTTCGGATACAAAATTAATTTTCGTAACTCCTCCTCCTCTCAGAGAGAAAAATATTAGTCTAAAGTTCCAAGGAGCTAGTCAGAGATTAAATAATTTGATACCGGAATTGATGTATATGGCTTCCAAAAAAGGTTTTAGTGTGGTTGATGTATATCATCCGTTATTAGGAATACTTGATTATTATGCTGGTGATGGAGTGCACATGGCAGGGGCTGGACAAGAAATTGTCGCCTCTAAAATAATTTGTACAATAATGGATAAATAGATAATTAGAAAAGTCATGAAAATATTCTTTTTCCTTATTTTAAACCTTATCATTTGTTCTAATTCTGCATTCGCTGCAAATAGGGAGGTTTATGTAGCCAAATATAAGCATGATAAAATATGTGCTATTAGTTATACATTTGATGATGGGTTGGCAGAACATTATACAATCGTTTTTCCAGAATTGGAAAAACGGGGTTTTAAAGGAACTTTTTGGATATGCGGCTATTATACGGAACAGGGAATGGATGCAAAGGTTCCTCGAATGACTTGGATGCAATTGAAGGAAATGGCAAATAAAGGACATGAGATTTCCAATCATAGTTGGTCACATAAGAAAATGTCACGTTTGCCCTTAGCTCGTATTAAAGATGAGATAGAGAAAAATGATAGTGCAATTTTTGCTAACATTGGTATTATGCCTGTTACCTATTGTTATCCATATAATTATAAGCCAGATACGATTTCTCAGATAGCTTCTGAAAATAGGGTGGCAACACGTGTGAAACAATTTTCGATAGGTGGAAGTAAGGCAAGTCCTCAACGGTTTGCAAAATGGTTGGAAGACTTAATAAAAAACAAGGATTGGGGAGTAACCATGACCCATGGCATTAATTACGGATATGATGCTTTCAAGTCACCTGAATTATTTTGGGAACATTTGGACGAAGTGAAAAATATGGAGGATAAAATTTGGATAAGTACTTTTCGGCAAATCGCTTCTTATATAAAGGAGAGGAAAGAAATACAACTGAAAGTATCAGATAAAAAAGATGTGCTGGTTATTACTCCAAAATTGAAGCTAAATAAGGAACTTTTTGCGGAACCATTAACAATGATAGTCAGAAAGGAAGGAGTAAAAGGAGTAGTTGTTACCCAAAATAAAAAACGACTATCAGCAAATATCTTGGGGGATAAAATTATTTTTGATTTTAATCCTTATGATGGTTTAATAAAGGTGCGTTTAATTGAAAAATAGGATTCTGTACCATCTATTTGTACTGGATTGCATAATTAAAATATGTTCCTGTACTACATTTGCAATATGAAAATCACAAAATTGAATGTTTAAATTAAGTTTTTACTAATATGAAAATGAAATGTATGAAAAGCACAGAGTACGGCATTAGTTGTTTAAGTAGAGGAACTTTGTTTCTCTTTCTGCTAACTGTCTTTGTTTTGCAATCAGTTACGTTACTGGCTCAAAATGATCGTACTATCAGGGGTACAGTAATTGATGAAAATGAGGAACCTGTTATTGGTGCAACGGTTGTTGCTATCGGTACCAACCGTTCTACTATTACAAATATGGACGGTGCTTTTGAATTAAATCTTCCATCTACAGTTAAAACTCTGGAAATTTCTTTTTTAGGATATAATAAAGCAAAGGTCCAGTTGAAAGCACAATCAACTTATAAAGTTCAATTGACAGAATCATTGGTTCAATTAGATGAGGTAGTAGCTATAGGGTATGGTTCTGCCAAGAGAGGTAATCTGACAGGTTCTGTGTCCAAAGTGGATGCTTCGAAAATTGAAAATCGTCCGGCGCCGAATATTGCTTCTGCATTGCAAGGTATGCTTTCAGGGGTGGAAATCCGTTCAACAAGTGGAGCGCCTGGAGAAGAGCTTGAGATTCGTGTACGGGGAGCAGCATCGATTAATGCTGATGCGGTACCTTTATATGTATTGGATGGGATTCCGGTAGATAATCTGGGGAGCATTAATCCGAACGATATTGAGTCGATTGAGGTGTTAAAAGATGCTTCTTCTTCTGCTATCTATGGTTCACGTGGTGCAAATGGCGTTATTTTGATAACGACGAAAACTGCATCGAAGTCTGATAAAGTACGTGTTGATTTTTCTGCATCTTATGGTATTCAGCAATTGGAGAGAAGGGTAGATGTTTTGAGTCCGGAAGAATGGATTGATTTTCGTACTGCATATAATAATTATAGATATGTAGAGAAATATGCTGCAAAAGGAGCTACTGCTAATGATGATTGGGAAACTCGTTTAGCTATGAATGGTGGTAAGATTAGTTATTATTACATGAATGACCCTCGTTGGTCACAGCCTAATTATGGTGGTTTGGCATTGATAGACTGGCAGGATGAGTTTTTTCGTTTGGCTCCTATACAGAATTACCAACTATCTGTATCTAATGGTAATAAGAATAGCAAATACCGTCTTTCGTTGGGATATATTGATCAGCAAGGTGTTGCTATTGAAACAAGCTATAAACGTTTGAATCTACGTGCAAATGTAGAGTCCCGTTTGTTTGATCGTATCACAATGGGATTTAATATTGCTCCGACTATGACTTGGAATGAAGGAGGGAGCATTGAAGGAAAAGATCAACAGGCGCAGAAAGTTTTGTCTATGTGTCCTATAGCTGAGCCGGAAGCAGGGGTATATGAGGGTGCAGAGCCTTATGATAGTTATTTGTGGGCTAGTTCCAATGTGAGTCCAATAGCTTTTATGGAGCAGAATGTTAATCATCGGGAAAATATTAATGTAAACTCTTCTGCTTATTTGAAAATTGATTTATTGAAAGGGTTAAAGTTGGAAGCAACCGGCTCTTATATTTTTTCAAGTCAGCATAGACGTATCTTTACTCCAAGCTCAGTTCTGAAGAAATGGGAAGTGGGTGAAGGATATCATACAAGTGCAAATCGTTCTGATACACGTTCCCATAAATATTTGTTCCAAACGATATTGAATTATAACAGAACTTTTCGCAAGCATACGGTAGGCTTGATGGCTGGTTACTCTATGGAGTCTTCTTCTGGGGCATCAAGTAGTTTGTCTGCAAAGCAATTTGCGGATAACTCTTTAGAAGTTTTTACTTTGAATGATCAGGCGATTACCGGAGCATCTGCTACTTTAACGACTCCTAGCCGTTTACTTTCTTATTTCGGACGTTTTCAGTATGAATACGATAATCGCTATCTATTGACAGCGAGTATTCGCCGGGATGGTTCTTCGCGTTTTGGCAGGGAGAATAGATGGGGTACTTTTCCTGCTGTATCAGCAGCTTACCGTGTCTCGAATGAGAAATTCTGGCCTAAAGATTTTGTGATGAATCAATTAAAGGTGCGTGCAAGCTGGGGACTGAATGGTAATAATTCCATCTCTAATGGTGCTGCATTAGGATTGATGGAAAGTGCAAATTACTCATTGGGAAGTTTGGTTAATGGCTTTGCGCCAAGTTCTATTGACAACGAAAAACTGGGTTGGGAAAAGACACATAGCTGGAATATTGGTATAGACCTAGGATTCTTTAATAACCGTATTGTGCTGGCTGCCGACTATTATGATAAAACGACCAAAGATCTTTTGTATAAAGTTTCTGTTCCTGCCATTATGGGATTCACCAAAGCTTGGGGAAATATTGGTAGTATAGGAAATAGAGGTTTTGAATTGGAACTGACAACTCAGAACTTGACAGGGAAGCTGAATTGGAGTACATCCTTAAACGTTTCTTATAATAAAAACGAGGTAAAGAGTCTGGGAGAAGATAATACTACTGTATTTATTGGTTATAGTGATTCTAATACTCAGGTATTTATGGTAGGTCAGCCATTGAGAGCTTATTATATGTATGATGCTGTCGGAGTTTATCAGACTAAAGAAGATTTGAAGAAATATCCTACCATGACAAACTCACAGGTGGGAGACGTGAGATATCGCGATGCTAATGATGATGGAGTTATTAATGACCAGGATCGTACATTAGTAGGTAAACCGTCACCTGATTATACTTTTGGTTTCACAAACTCGTTCAGATATAAAGATTTTGATTTGTCTATTCTGCTTACGGCTCAAACCGGTGGTAAACTTTACAGTGTGTTAGGCCGAGCTATGGACCGTCCAGGTATGGGAGCTTCTATTAATGTATTAGCTAAATGGAAGAATATGTGGAGATCGGAAGAAGAACCGGGAGATGGAAAAACTCCAGGTATTGATAATAAAAATACAAGTTCGTTATATGACTCACGGTGGTTATATAGTACAGACTTTATAAAGATAAAAAATATTACTCTTGGTTATCGTATTCCCGTTAAAAGGTTTAAATATCTTAGCAGTGCCCGTTTGTATATGTCGGCAGAGAATGTTTGGATGTGGGATAAATATGACGGGGGATTCTCTCCGGAATCTAATAATGGTGGTAAAACTGCAGATTATGATTATGGAGCTTATCCTCAGCCAAGAACGATTACTTTGGGAGTTAATGTTACATTTTAATAAAACGGAAAATTATGGAATTGTATAAATACATATTAGGTGGAGCTTTATGTTTAGGATCGCTCTTTTCATCATGTAGTGATTGGTTGGAAATAGAACCAGTAGACACTCGTACAACAAACTATTATTATAAGACACCCAAAGAGATGGAACAAGCGTTAATGGGGATTTATAATGGATTACTTCCTGTGTCGGAATATTCGTTATTAATGTCGGAACTTCGCTCTGATAATGTTTGGTGTGGTGAATATACCGGGGCCCAACGGGATTATTTGGCTATTAGTACCTATGATCCTAATTTGGCTATTACTTCCACTATAAGTGGAGCATGGGAAGAATTATACCGGATTGTATATCGTACCAATGTATTTCTGTCAAAAGTTGATGGAGTAACATTTATCATAGAAGGAACAAAAGAACAGATGATAGGGGAAGCGCGTTTTTTAAGAGCGTTGGCCTATTTTGATTTGGTACGCTATTTTGGACGCATACCTTTGACTCTATCTCCTTTGACTATTACCGAGGCTATGTCTGTTCCACAATCAGAAGCGCATGAAATTTATGAAAAAGCCATAATACCCGATTTAGAATATGCTATAACTAGTTTAAATGATGCTCCTACTGATTATTTGGGAAAGGCAACTTCCACAGGACGCGCTACTTTGCAAGCTGCACAGTCTTTACTTGGCAAGGTTTATTTAACTATGGCAGGTTATCCTTTATATGATGAAAGTAAAAAAGAATTAGCAAAAGACTTATTTGAGAAAGTAATAGATTACGCTGACGCAAAAAAGAAATTTTGGGCGAAAAATGCTGATGAGTGGAAGAGGATATGGATTAGTGACAATGATAATAAATATCATATATTTGAGATTCAATATATCGCAGCTAAAGATTATGGTAATCCGATGGCAGGTATATGTACTCCTAAACTTCCCTCCCAATATACCGCAGTACAATTGGCAGGATGGAGCATGGGATGTGCAGATGGTTTGAAAGAACTTCTGGGGGAAGAGAAAGATGCAGAAGGACATTACTTGGATGTACGTTGTCTGGCAACTATTGATACAACGAAATTTGTCAATAAAGACAACCCAAACCAAATTACTAGATATTCGGGCGATGATTTCTTTATTAAATTTATGGAACATAAGATTAAGAGACAGGAACTGGGATATTCCGATATTGATGGGCAAATAATAGATCGTACTTATTTCCCTATTAATTATCCATTAATTCGGTTGGAAGATGTCATGTTAATGTATGCGGAGATTGTGGGGCCTACGGATAGGGGGATAGATATGGTAGATAGGATTCGTACTCGTGCCGGCTTGAGTGAATTAAGTGATGCGGAGAAAGTACCGGATAAATTCCAGAAGTGTATAGAAAAAGAACGTCGTAAGGAATTGGCTTTTGAGGGTATTCGCTGGCATGATCTTGTCCGTCATAATAATTTGCAAGCCGTGAAAGACAAGTTTATGCATTATGCTACTGATTCAGAAGGTAATATCACTCGCCCTCTAGTTGCTCAATATGCTGATCGTGTAAAAGAAGGTACTTATCTTTATCCGATTCCTGATACACAGATGAAAGTGAAAGAAGGATTATATGAACAGAATGAGGCTTATAAGTGATTAAAACATAATTGTTAATTTAGAATTAGTATGAAGAATAAATTTCTTATATTATTGTATATCTTTACTTTTACATTTGCCATTAAAGGATATACTACGGAATGTGGAAAATATAGTTTTAATAACGACTGGCTTTTAAAAGTAGGCGATATTCCTGATGCACAGAAAAGTCAGTTTAAAGATGATGATTGGAGCAAGGTAACACTTCCGAGAGCTTTTAATGAGGATGAAGCATTCAAAGTTTCGATAGAGCAACTGACCGATACGGTTATGTGGTATCGTAAACATTTTAAGATTGAAAATCGAGGCAATCGGAAAGTGTTTATTGAGTTTGAAGGAATACGTCAGGCTGGTGATTTTTATTTGAACGGACATCGTTTGGGAAAGCATGAGAATGGTGTAATGGCAGTAGGTTTTGATTTAACACCTTATATGAAAGACGGAGATAACGTGCTAGCTGTACGTATTGATAATAACTGGCAATATCGTGAGGTGGCAACAAAAGCCAAATTTCAGTGGAATGATCGTAATTTTAATGCTAATTATGGCGGTATCCCCAAAAATGTTTATTTGTATGTAAAAGATAGCGTTTATCAAACTCTTCCATTATATAGTCACTTGAAAACAACAGGAGTATATGTTTATGCGACTGATATAAATATAAAAGACCGTAAAGCTAAGATTCATGCGGAATCCGAGGTAAAGAATGATAGTCGTGAAGTTCGTCGGTTTAGTTATCAGGTGACATTAATTGATGCAGACGGTAAAATTGTAAAATCCTTTAGAGGTTCTGATATAACATTAAAAGCTGGAGAAACAAGAATAGTTAAAGCTGCCGCCGAAGTCGGAGATTTACATTTCTGGAGTTGGGGATACGGTTATCTTTACATGGTGAAGACTGCACTTGTAAATGCTCAGAAACAAATCTTTGATGAAGTAACAACGCGTACAGGTTTTCGTAAAACTAGATTTGGAGAAGGAAAGATCTGGTTGAATGATCGTGTCATACAAATGAAAGGGTATGCTCAACGTACTAGTAATGAATGGCCTTCGGTAGGAATGTCTGTTCCGGCATGGCTTAGTGACTATTCAAATGATCTGATGGTAAGAAGTAATGCTAATTTTGTTCGTTGGATGCATGTTACACCATGGAAACAAGATGTAGAATCATGTGACCGTGTTGGTCTTATTCAAGCCATGCCTGCTGGAGATTCAGAAAAAGATAGGGAAGGTCGCCAATGGGAGCAACGTACGGAGTTGATGCGTGATGCGATCATTTATAATCGCAATAACCCGAGTATTTTGTTCTATGAATGCGGTAATAACTCGATTAGCCGAGATCACATGCTGGATATGAAAGCTATTCGGGATAAATATGACCCGTTTGGTGGTCGTGCTATTGGTTCCCGTGAGATGTTAGACATTCGTGAAGCTGAATGGGGAGGAGAAATGCTGTATATCAATAAGAGTAAACATCATCCGATGTGGGCTACGGAATATTGTCGTGATGAAGGACTGAGAAAATATTGGGATGAATATAGTTATCCGTTTCATAAAGAGGGAGATGGTCCTTTGCATCGCAATCAACCAGCTACCAGTTATAATCATAATCAAGATGAGTTTGCAGTTGAATTAATTCGTCGTTGGTATGATTATTGGCGTGAACGTCCCGGAACGGGGGAACGAGTTAGTTCCGGTGGAGCAAAAATTATCTTTTCTGATAGCAATACCCATCATCGTGGTTCGGAAAATTATCGTCGTAGTGGTGTGACTGACCCGATGCGCATTGAGAAAGATGGCTTTTTTGCTCATCAAGTGATGTGGAATGGTTGGGTAGATACAGAAAACCACCAAACTCATATAATTGGTCATTGGAATTATCCGCTAGATACAGTGAAACCTGTGTATGTAGTATCTACAGGAGAAGAAGTGGAATTGTTTCTTAATGGGGAGTCTTTAGGTAAAGGCAATCGTGATTATAATTTCTTATTTACTTTTGATAAAGTTGCATTTAAACCGGGCAAATTAGAAGCTGTAAGCTATGATAAAAAAGGAAAAGAATTGAGTCGTTGTACTTTGGCAACTGCGGGTGAACCTGCGAATTTGAAATTGACAGTTATACAGAATCCCGATGGTTTCCAGGCAGATGGAGCTGACATGGCTTTAATTCAAGTGGAAGTTGTAGATAGAGAAGGAAAGCGCTGTCCACTGGACAATCGAATCATTAAGTTTGATTTGAAAGGGGAAGCTGAATGGCGTGGTGGCATTGCACAAGGTGAAAATAATTATATTCTTAGTAAGAATTTACCAGTTGAATGTGGTATAAATCGTGTCTTTGTCCGTAGTACTACAAAAGCAGGAAAAATAATATTAACTGCGAAAGCTAAGGGACTTCCCGATGCTTCTGTTTTATTGGAAACAATCCCTGTTACTATAAAAGATGGTTTGGGAACTTATTTACCTCAATATACATTGAAAGGGAGATTTGATAAAGGTGAAACACCTCGAACTCCATCTTATAAAGATACAAAAAAAGAAGTACGCATTGTTTCTGCCAAAGCGGGTGCTAATACACAAGATGTAGAAAAGAGTTATGATGATAATGAACTAAGTGAATGGGGTAATGATGGTGCGTTATCAACCGCTTGGATTACTTATAAACTTGAACGTGTAGCAGAGATTAATGATATCTGTTTGAAATTACGGGGATGGCGTAGAAATAGTTATCCGTTGGAGGTGTATGCAGGGAAAACGTTGATTTGGAAAGGAAATACGGATAAAAGTTTGGGTTATATTCATTTGGAAACTATTCCGGTACGTACAGATGAAATAACAATCTCTTTAAAAGGTAGTGCTACAGAAAGTGATGCATTTGGTGAAATTGTGGAAGTGGCGGCTACAGTGACCAATAAAATGGAACTACAAGATAACAAACAGAAGGGAAAACGCTATCTTAAGATTATAGAGGTTGAATTTCTTGAGAATGTGAAATGATATCTTGCTTAAATTGTAATAAGATTGATTAGACTAGTAAATGGTGTCGTTTTAATGAGAATTGAAACGGTGCCATTTTTTTAAGGAAGGAAGTTGTAATTTGTTAACTTAAATAGCGAGAAATGAAGATATATATACTTTTTGTGTTTGTAGGTCTATGTATGGTTACATCTTGTACAGATGATGAGATAATTGTTAATGAATCGCCAGTTTCGGAAATACCTGATTATTCTCCGGTAACTAATATGGCTTCTCCTTTGAAACGGATGTTATGGGCATCTATTAATAGTCGTCTGGATGCTTCGTTGAAGAAGTTTAGAGAATTTAATGACAAGATATTAGTTAGTTGGCGTATGTTTCCTATTGATGATGCTTCTACAGCATTTGATTTGTATCGTACCAGTGGTAATACTATGGAAATAAAGTTGAACTCAGAACCAATAAAGAACTCTACTAATTATCAGGATGTAGAGGCAGATCGTACTGTTGATAATACATATAGATTATGCTATGCCAATAGTAATGAAACATTGGATACTTATACAATTACGGCTCGGCAGGCTAGTGAAGGACTACCATATTTATCAATTCCATTGCAGAGTACAGTAAATGTGAGCCCTCTGCTTCTATATGAAGCTAATGATGCTAGTGTCGGTGATCTGGATGGAGATGGAATTTATGAAATTGTTTTAAAGAGACTGGTGCATACTTCGACAACAGATGGAGGTGAAGGTAGTACAACGAGCGAGGTCAGACATACGACCTTATTTGAAGCTTATAAGTTGAATGGGGAATTTATGTGGAGAATAACTTCAGGTCCTAATATTCCTATGGGGAACTCGGCCTCGTTTGCAGTCTATGATTTTGATGGAGACGGAAAATGCGAGATTGCTCTTCGTACTTCCGAAGGGACGATATTTGGTGATGGAACGGAAATTGGGGATATTGATGGAGATGGAAAGACTGATTATCGGGTTCCTGGAGAAAATTACATTCATGGTGGGCCGGAATTTCTTTCTGTCATAGAGGGAGCTACAGGGAAAGAATTGGCTCGTACAAATTATATTTCTTTAGGGACAAGTGAGGATTGGGGAGACAATTATTATAAACGTTCCAGCAGTTATCGGGTTGGTTTGGGAAATTTTTCAGGGACAAATACTTCGATTTTGATTTGTAGAGGAGTTTATGATAAAATGGTTTTGGAGGCATGGGATTTTGGGAGTGGAAAATTGACGAAACGATGGAGATTTGATACCACGGATGGTATTCATGGTTCATATGCGGGACAAGGGAATCATAGTTTGAGTGTGGGTGATGTAGATGGTGACCGATTAGATGAGGTTGTATATGGTGCTTGTACTATTGATCATGATGGAAAAGGATTGAACAATTCAGGTTTTGGTCATGGAGACGCATTACATTTGGGTAAATTCGATCCGTCGAGACCGGGGTTACAGATTTGGTCTTGCTTTGAGACGGGAGCAGTCGGGGCGGCTTTCCGAGATGCTCACACAGGAGAAGTAATATGGAAATACGATGATTCTTCGGATATAGGACGTGCATTAGTTGCTGATATAGATCCGGAGTCTCCAGGTTGCGAAATGTGGTGGTTCAGGAGTAATGTATATTCATGTACTGGAGTAGACTTGGGTTATAAGTCACAATCCTGCAATATGGCGATTTGGTGGTCTGGTTCTTTGAACAGGCAACTTTTGAATGAAAGTGCAATTGACGCGCCTGTGAAGAATGCTTCTAATGACAGGATGTTTACTATTTATCGATATGATGTGACAACTGTTAATGGTACCAAATCCAATCCATGTTTCTATGGTGATATCACCGGAGATTGGCGTGAAGAGGTTATTATGATTACCAAGGATGGCACAGAACTGCGCATTTTTAGTACATGGTATCCTACTGAATATAAGTTTCCTTATTTGATGAGTGATCATGTCTATGAGATGAGTGCTGTCAATCAGAATATAGGTTATAATCAACCTACACAATTAGGATACTATCTTGGATCAGATTTGATAAAAAAATAAGATGATGAAGCGAATTTTAGTAATAACATTTATTCTATGCGTTTTCAGCCTGTCAGAGGGGTGTGCGGCAGGACGTGAAAAATATAATTTCAATAGTGACTGGCTATTGAAGATAGGTGATGTTCCCAATGCACAAGCTGTTGGTTTTGAGGATAGTGATTGGAATATGGTGACTCTTCCAAGAGCTTTTAATGAAAATGAGTCTTTTAAAGTTGCCATTGACCAACTGACTGATACAATAGTATGGTATCGTAAGCACTTTAAAGTTGCAGTTTTAGATGCTCGTAAGGTTTTTGTTGAGTTTGAAGGAGTTCGTCAGGGAGCTGATTTTTATTTGAATGGATATCATTTGGGCAAGCATGAAAATGGAGTTATGGCGGTGGGATTTGATTTAACTCCTTATATGAAAAATGGTGATAATGTTATGGCTGTACGTGTAGATAATGACTGGAGCTATAAGGAAGTAAGTACAAATACAAAATTTCAATGGCATGATAACCGTTTCAATTGTAACTATGGCGGCATTCCTAAAAATGTTTTTTTGCATGTGACGAATGATGTATATCAGACTTTACCACTATATAATAATTTGAAAACAACTGGACTTTATGTCTATGCAACAGATTTTGATATTAAAAACCGGAAGGCTAAAATTCATGTGGAATCGGAAGTGAAGAATGACAGTCATAAATCACGGAAATTTAGTTTCTTGGTAACTTTAGTAGATGCAGATGGAAAAAATGTCAAAGTATTCAAGGGGCCTGATGTGTGCTTGAAATCAAAAGAGGTAAAGATTATAAAAGCGGAGGCTGAAGTGAATAATCTTCATTTCTGGAGTTGGGGATATGGTTATTTATATACAGTAAAAACAAAGTTGGTAAATGCAGATAATGAGGTTGTTGATGAAGTGAATACTCGAACAGGTTTTCGAAAAACAAAATTTGGCGAAGGTAAAGTCTGGCTGAATGACCGTGTGATTCATTTAAAAGGCTATGCACAGCGTACAACTAATGAGTGGCCGGGAGTTGGAATGTCTGTTCCTGCATGGTTGAGTGATTATTCTAATGATTTAGTCGTGAAAAGTAACGCTAATCTCGTGCGTTGGATGCATGTTACTCCGTGGAAACAGGATGTGGAGTCGTGTGATCGTGTCGGATTAATACAAGCAATGCCAGCAGGTGATCAGGAGCGGGATTCCAAGGGACGTCAATGGGAACAACGTACAGAACTGATGCGTGATGCAATTATTTATAATCGTAATAATCCGAGTATTTTGTTTTATGAATGTGGAAATAAGGGGATTAAGCGTGAACATATGTTGGAAATGAAAGCAATACGTGATAAATATGATCCTTATGGTGGACGTGCTATTGGTTCTCGTGAGATGCTTGATATTCGTGAAGCAGAATATGGTGGTGAAATGCTTTATGTTAATAAGAGTAGGCATCATCCGATGTGGTCAATGGAATATTGTCGAGATGAAGGATTAAGGAAATATTGGGATGATTATAGTTATCCGTATCATAAGGAAGGTGACGGTCCTTTACACCGTGGAGGATCTGCCAAGAGCTATAATCATAATCAGGATATGTTTGCGGTTGAATTAGTCCGTCGCTGGTATGATTATTGGCGTGAGCGTCCAGGGACTGGATTGAGAATCAATGCTGGAGGAGCTAAGATTATTTTCTCTGATAGTAATACACACTTTCGTGGAGCAGAAAATTATCGTCGTAGTGGTGTGACTGATGCTATGCGTATAGAGAAAGACGGGTTCTTTGCGCATCAGGTGATGTGGAATGGTTGGGTAGATATAGAATCTGAACAGACTTATATAATTGGTCACTGGAATTATCCGGAAAATACGGTGAAACCTGTATATGTAGTATCTACCGGGGAAAAAGTGGAATTATTTTTGAACGACCGGCTATTAGGTGAAGGAGAACGTGAGTATGATTTTTTGTTTACTTTTGATAAAGTGGCATTTAAACCGGGTAAACTGGAGGCTGTCAGTTATAATAAGGCTGGAAAAGAATTGAGCCGCTATGTCTTGACTACTGTTGGTGAGCCTACAAATATAAGATTGACAGCTATACAAAATCCGGAAGGTTTTCATGCCGATGGAGCAGATATGGCACTTATTCAATTCGAGGTAGTAGATAAGGATGGAAAACGTTGTCCATTGGATAATCGGATTGTCAAATTTGATTTGAAAGGTGAAGCTGAATGGCGCGGTGGTATTGCGCAGGGTGAGGATAATTATATCCTTAGTAAGGACTTACCTGTAGAATGTGGAGTAAATCGTGTTCTTATCCGTAGTACAACGAAAGCCGGGAAATTGATACTTACAGCAAAAGCGAAAGGCCTTCCTGAGGCTTCTATAACCTTAGAAACTATTCCGGTGGAAAAAGTTGATGGGGTAAGTAACTATTTGCCACAAATGACATTGAAAGGACGATTAGATAAAGGTGAAACGCCATTATCCTCTTCATATAGAGATAAAAAAGTTAATATAGGCATTGTTTCGGCTAAAGCAGGTGCTAATAGCCAGAATGTAGCGAAAAGTTATGATGATGATGAACTTAGTGAATGGACTAATGATGGGCAGCTTAGTACGGCTTGGATTACTTATCAGCTTGAACGTGAGGCGAATATTGATGATGTCTGTTTGAAGTTAAGAGGGTGGCGTAAGAATAGTTATCCGTTAGAGGTATATGCAGGAAATACCCTCGTTTGGAGTGGAAAGACAGAACGAAATTTGGGATATATACATTTGAAAACAATGCCGATGCGTACGGATAATATAACTATCCGTTTGAAGGGATCTGTTAGTGTGAAAGATGCTTTCGGAGAAATTGTTGAGGTAGAAGATAAAGCATCAAATACACGCGTACAGGAAAAGGCGGATGAAGAACGTTATTTACCAATTATTGAGGTTGAATTTTTGGAAAATAGTAAGTTGAATTTTTAAAAGATAGAATAATAAAATGAGAAAAAATGTAATCACCCTTTTTGTAGGGATATTGTTACTGGGAATACCTATGGTATATGCAGGCAAACCTGTGAAGAATATGGATTTGTATCTTTGTATTGGACAATCTAACATGGCCGGACGAGGAAAACTTTCTCCGGCGGTGATGGATACGATGCAGAATGTTTATTTATTAAATGCCGAAGACCAGTTTGAGCTAGCAGTAAATCCTTTAAATCGTTATTCTACTATCGGAAGGGGACTTACCGGTGAATATTTGGGACCTGTATATAGTTTTGCTAAAGCAATGGCTTCTAAAAAACATCCGGTAGGCTTGATAGTAAATGCTCGTGGCGGTACTTCCATCCGCTCTTGGTTGAAGAGCACAGAAAAAACAGGTGGGCTCTATTATAATGAAGCTTTACGCCGAACTAAGGAAGCAATGAAATATGGCAAACTGAAAGCTATTATTTGGCATCAGGGAGAGGCAGATTGTCAGTATCCTGAAGGATATAAAAAGAAAATAATAAAGCTAATGACGGATCTTCGTAATGATTTGGGAATACCTGATTTACCTGTCATTGTAGGACAATTGGCAGAATGGAACTGGACAAAGAAGCCTTATATACCTGAAGGAACGAAACCATTTAACGATATGATTAAGGATATTTCTTCTTTTCTTCCAAATAGCGCCTGTGTTTCGTCCGAGGGGCTAAAGCCACTGAAGAATGAGAAAGATCCTCATTTTGATGCAGACAGCCAAATAATACTAGGCAGACGTTATGCAGAAGCCGCAAAAAGATTATTAAAAAAATGATGAATTAGAAAGATTTGTGCAAAAAGCTCTCCCTTGTTTATCTGGAAATAAATGTATATCTAGCAAATAAGGGAGAGCTTATGATGGAAATAGTGTTTTAATATTATGTATTATTTAGTAGTAATATCGGTCCAGCGGCCGGCGAAACGAATATTTCCAATATTTCCTTGATATGTGTGGTTATTTCTGATAGATATTGCTTTTAATCCTGCTTTTAATGCACCTTCTTCTCCTTTAGCCATGGCATCAGATTGGGCCTCTTCTCCTTTTAGAGACGGATTTACGAATAATTCTACTCGATTATTAGTGTAGTCTACTTTTAATACGAGTAAATGGGTTTTCTTGAAATCGTATTCATTGGGAACTTCCGTACGATTCTTACCTAGTCCAACTGTGAATTTTAACTTGCCATTTTCATTACGATGTGCATATATGTTTCCGCGTGCACTACCGCCTACATGGTTAGCGATTAATGCTAAAAATTCACTAGGTTTTTTAGTTCCTAATTTTGAGAAGTTGACAAGGCAAGCAAGGTAATAACTACCTTGCCGATATGTTTTGCCGGATGATGTCATAGAATACACACTGGAACGTGTCCCTTTTATCCCATCCTCAAATCCGAATTGTATGGATGGACCACCTTCCTGATATTCGGGGTAACTTAGTTCTTTTCCAATTATGGGACTTGATGTTGTTGCTGCTTTGGGATCTTTAGTATAGGCAGCACACCAAGTATTTTCTTGAATCATTGCTTTAGGCTCAATATATGCCGATTTCTCTAACTTGTCTCCGGTTTTATATCCATCAAGAAGATTGTTTTTGATAATCTGTGCATTGCCTGTCAGACTAAGGGTGATTAATGAGATAATTAAAATAATCTTTTTCATAATGCTATTGATATTTTAAGTGTTAAAATGCTAGTGCGAAGCGGTAGTATGAATTTGTTTTTAGATTGAGGGCAAGATAATTCTTTTCTCGATGTCCTTCCTCATTAAGTCCGGTATATACCCATATTGTTGACTCACTACGTAGTGTGGATGTCCAATAACCACTTCCGGAAGTTAATCGCTCCCATGAAGAATCCTGCCATAGCGTTTCTCCATCGGCTTTGGTTAAGCTGCTTGAGATAGTGGTATTTTGCTCTTGTATGATAAGTAGCTCTTTGACTGATGGAACATACCAACCGGTCGTGAATGATGGAGCCTGGACTGAATAGCTGGAAAGTTTCTCTTTTACAACAGAGTTGATATCTGCTCCAACAACATCGATGTCTGAATTTAACCATGCTTTGGTATCTTGGTAGCCAGTATTTGAAAACTCTTCTTCATTTGGAATTTTTTGCCCGTTGACTGAACTTGTACCGACTGGTGCAGGAAGAATGTCTGTATACCATGTCTTATTGCTAACACTGGATACGGTTCCCCATCTTTGTCCGGTTCCTTCGTTACGTTTTAATGCGTATACCAGTGCGTGCGTACATTCAGGATAGTCTTTTCTTATAGCTTCAGTGGTCCCTATTTGATAAATGACCCCAATGATTTTGGTTTTATCTTCTGATTCTAAATCTTGATCTGCTTTAATTAAAGTGCCATCTGCACAATAGAAATCTCCAATCTTCAGTTCGTGCTGTATTTTCTTTGTTCCACCATCAACAGTGTATGGTGCGTATGTTCCTTTTTCTATTCCTGTAATTGCGATTTCGTACTGCTTGTTCTCGCTTGAAATGAAAGTGCCATTTATTTTATAAGTAGTTGTAGGGTTTATCAATAAGCGATATTTATCTGTGCTTGGTTCATAATATGGTTGCACTTCTATATTCTCACTTTCTCCTTTGGTTAGCTTGAATGTTGGATTAGCAGCAGGAATGTTGTATGGAGCTATTGTTGTTCCTTGGTTTGTAAATTCATATGTGGTGGACGGTAACTGAATAACTACCATTGCCATTTGATGTTCTAATGTTAGATTGAGTGAGTAATTCTTACCGGATAGTTCAGCTTCTGCAGAGCCTGTCATCAAGTCATATTGGGTATATTCACTTCCACTCATATTAGCACCTATCTTCCAGTTACTTATGATTTCTGCAAAAGGGTTTTCAATGGATGCTTTAAAAGAATTGCTAACTTCCTCTTTATAAGGATAATATGCATAATAAGTGGCTCCTTCCAGTTCGCTGCTATAAAATAAAGAGCCATTTGCAGGTATCCATACATCGTGAGTCTTGTTGTAAATTAGGCATACATTATTAATTGAGCCTGCAATTTCTCCATTTTTAACGGCGAACAAACCTATCTGATCTTCGTTTTCGAATGTTGTTTTATATGTTTCATCTGTTGTTGCACGGGTTTTGCTACTATTATATATAGCTTTATCTGTGATATTAATTAGAATCTTATTTTTATCATTGTTTGAAAGAGTAATGTTCTCGTCTTGTGAACATGCCGCTATAAGTAAAGAGCATGCGAGTGCTATTGTATATACAAATATATTTCGTTTCATATCTTCTTGTTTTTTATATTTATTAGAAATGAGGGAAAATATTTCCTTATTTTTATTTTTCGGTTGATTGCGATTTTATATCTTGTGTCTCACCTGAGTTATTCCAATAGGAAGAATCAAAAGCGGTATCTGTTTCAGGAGCATCAGTTGTAGAGTTAATATTTCCTCCATTACCAGGTTGCCAATCTGTGATGCCACTTTCTGTGATGGTAATACTAGGATTTTCTCCTTCTCCTCCCAGAGTAACCGTGTATAGGTGTCTTCTATTGCTTTCTAATGTTATATTATCTATTGTTTTCTCATAAAAAACCCCATCGGCTACCACTTCTATTGTAGTTTGTACTACTTCTTGAGGTAATAAAATTAATGTCGAAGTTGTTGATGTATTGTCATTCACTAGTACACTTACATCTTCGCTTTCTGTTCCTAAAGAGGTTGTGCCATTTGAGGTGTTGAAGAATCCCTTTGTGATAAATCCTTTTAAAGTGTAAGAAACATTTTCGGGTTTACTCTCATCTTTATTTTTGAAAATCAAGCTAAGTTGGCTCAGTTGATGTGTAAATTGAAAATTGATCAGAGGATTACTTCGGGTAGTAGTGGCTTCGGCAAACAACCAATCGATATTGAGTTGATTAGTTGCGGTTTGATTTTCACTTTTGGTGTCTACTGTAACAAGCCCTCCTGCTGTACCGTTGATACCGGTGTAAGGGTGATATGCAGTCAGTGAGACTTTACCATTTCCTTTGATATAAATATCATTATGGTCACCTACAGCAGTAAAAAGTTGTTCGTTTTCTCCGGAGCATTGATATAAGATATTAGTGCTTCCTGTATCCCCTCCGGTAACGGATACACCTATACTTTCTCCCTGACCCCACATGGAGCCGTGGTAGCGTGTTTGAGGACTGCTTATACTTCCCCAGATTTCAGCTTTTGCACCAGGGGTATCTGGTCCACCATATTCATTGCTGTTGCATCCGGTGAGAACCAGTATTCCTAGTACTACTGTTAAATACATGTTTTTCATAAATGTTACTGTTTTATATATAAATAATGTGGTTGTTATATATTCCCTGTTTATTTATAGGTCTCTCTGACTTTGTATAGAGCAAAGGTATGCGATTTGCTTATAATGTACCTTGACGGCTGTACATTTCCATGTACCCCAGTTCAAACATGCATAAAATGCCATATTCTTAGGGATTTTGTGCAGGATTTTTCGATATTATCGTTTATATTTGCGTTATTCTTTAAATCAAAACACCATGTGGAGTGCCCGTATAATCCTAATTCTTTTGCTTTTTTGCAGTCGAGTAGCTGCTTTTGATGTTTTAAATATCAGTACTATCACAGATCGCAACGGTTTGTCACAGAATACAATTAGATGTATGATGCAGGACAGTCATGGGTTTATGTGGATGGGAACAATTAATGGCTTGAATCGTTATAACGGAAAGGATTTTGTTGTGATACAGCCGGGAATTGCCACCTCTCAATCATCACCGGATAGTAGAATTCGCAGTATTACCGAAGATAAACATGGCTATATTTGGATACGTACTTTCTCAAATACTCTTTTCTGCTATGATATGAAATTGGAAAAAATTGTTGATTATGATCCGCAGAATACTACTAAGATTTTTAGCCAAATAATGGTTACTTCTAATGGTGATGTGTGGATGTGGGGAGATAAAGGATGTTGTCGTGTGAGCCACATAGATGGAGAACTGGTTTCTTGGAGACCGACAGAGAAGAAATTGCGGGATAAGTCGGTGACATTTATCTTTGAAGATTCGGATCGTAGAGTTTGGATAGGAGCTGATAAAGAATTGTTCATGGTAGCTCATGATAAGGTGAATACAATGTTGGAGGGAACAACATTTTGGGGCGCACAGGAATTAGATGATTTGTATTTTATAGCTGGAGATCGTATTCTGATTTTTGATAATTTGCGGAAATATTTCTTGCCTGCTATTTTATTTGTTCCTACACAAACGGAACCTGCGAGACATGCCCGCTCATGTGTGTTAAATGACGGATTGGTTATGATTGCTACAAATGAACGTATGTTTGTATTTGATACTATTAATAAAACATGGGTTTCCCCAGAAAGATTCTTTCAGGGGACAAGTCCGCGTAATGCGAACTTCTATATTGATAATAAGGGGCACATTTGGGTATATAATATGTCGGGAGTGCTATGGAGACATCATACTGATAATACGTTTGAGCCTTTGACATTGATTCCTGCTGATGTCCTTTCATTAATAAATCAGGAACGTTTCCAGATATATCATGACTCAAGGGATATTATCTGGATAACTACATTTGGTAATGGTCTATTTGCCGTTGATGAGAATACGGGAAAAAAATGCCATTATACTGCCGATAAAGATTTATCCACTAATTACTTACTCTGTATAACTGAGGATACTTCTGGAGAAGTTTGGGTAGGTACAGAGTTGGGAGGAGTGAATAAGATCTCTTTAACCAATTATCCTTTTGATATATTTTATCCAACTCCTGGTGGTAATGCTGATAGGGATAATGCTGTTCGTTTAATTTATCAGGATGTAGAGGGAAGATATTGGTTTGGTACGCGTGATGGAAATTTGCAAGTTTGTGATTCTACTTTACATCAGTTATATAAGCATCGTATTACAGGTGGTTTACCCTTTACAATTGCTGAAGATACTCTTGGTTATAAATGGTTGGGAACAAAAGGAGGGGGATTATTAATTCTATCTCCTCAAGGAGACAGGATAATAAAAGAATATACGCTAAATGATCAGACCAGGCAATCATCTTCGAGCAATAATATCTTTACCATAATGCGCGATAGTAAAAATCGTATGTGGCTAGCAACTTTTGGTGGGGGGCTGCATCTTGCGGAAGGCTCCCGGGAACAGTTGAGGTTCAAGCAATTCAGTTTTGATAATAGACATCAGAATATGATGCGTTCTATTATTCAAGATAAGACAGGGATTGTATGGATAGGAACCAATGATGGAGTTATTGTTTTTGATCCGGATGGATTGATAGAGGATCAACAGAATTTTAAGGTTTTGCATTTGTATGCTGAAGATCAACAATCTTTGGGGCACAATGAGGTTAAGGTTGTCTTTGAAGATAGTAAAGGGCGTATTTGGTTAGGAGCTACCGGAGGAGGACTTAATTTGTTAGTGAAAGGGGAATCATTAGAACAATCTACTTTTGAACATTATGGGGCAGATGACGGTTTATCCAATGAAACGATTCAAGCTATTTTGGAAGATGAAGAAGGTTTTATTTGGGTAAGTACGGAGAGTGGTATCTCGAAATTTAATTTAAATACTAAGCGTTTTGAGAATTTTATATTCTCAAACAACCGCCATGCTGCTATATTTAATGAGCTGTCTTGTTGGAAAAAAAAGAATGGAGAATTGATGTTTGGCAGTTATAACGGAGTATATACATTTAATCCATCCGGTATTACATTTGATACATATGCTCCAAAAGTGGCAATTACCGGTTTCTTGATTAATGGAAATCCTGTGACACCGGAAAGCCTGGATTCTCCTTTGACTGAGAGTATTATCAATACCCGGAAGGTGGTTCTGGCATATAATCAGAATTCCTTTAATTTGGAATGTACGATGCTGAACTTCCATGCTCCCGAGCTTAATCAATATATTTATTATTTAGACGGATATGAGTCTAATTGGAATAGATCATCACGTAATAATGTAGCTGCATATAGAAATGTTCCTCCGGGAAAGTATCTTTTCAAAGTGAAAGGATGCAATAGTTTCGGAGTTTGGAGTGATCAGGAAACAACTTTGGAGATTATAATTCTTCCACCTTGGTGGGAGTCTACTGAAGCTATTCTTTTGTATATTGTCCTTGGGATAATCATCATTTATTTTACATCGAGGCTTGTTCTCAAGATGCATCGTCTGAATATGGCAGTGGAGGTCGAGAAACAATTGACCGAGTATAAATTGCGTTTTTTTACGAATATATCCCATGAGTTTCGTACTCCGTTGACGATTATTCGTGGGGCGATTGAGGATTTGGTTAATCAAAAAGATCTGCCTTCTTCTGTAAGTAAACAGTTGAGTCTGCTTTCAAAAAGCTCGGGGCGCTTGCTCCGATTGGTAGATCAGTTATTGGAATTTCGTCGTTTACAGAATAATAAGATGGAACTAAAACTTGAGCGAACAGATACGAAACGCTTCTTTTATGATATTTATCTGACGTTTAAGGATATGGCTGCCAGGAAGCAAATAGAATACCTGTTTGAATCTAATAAACCTGTACAGACTATGCTACTTGATAGGAGTAAAATGGATAAGATTGCTTATAATCTTTTGTCCAATGCTTTTAAGAATACTCCAGTAGGGGGTAAGATTGTGATGAAACTTGACTTTTCAGTGGTAAATGACACCTTTACGATGAGTGTTTCGGATAATGGTCCGGGAGTGTCTGTTGATAAGCAAAAAATGTTGTTCGTACGTTTTGAACAGATTCATTATGCATCGGAGGGAACTGGTGTCGGATTACATTTGACCGCGGAATTGGCTAAGGTACATAAAGGACAGGTAACTTATGTGGATTCGCTGTTGGGAGGTGCTTGCTTCTCACTTACTATCCCGATGTCGGATGAAAATTATGACCCTGCCGACATTATAGAGACTATAAAGGAAGATAAAGAAATTGCGATGACGGAACTGACTACTGATATATCTATTTCAGAGGAACGTGCGGCAGAAATTCTAGGAACATCGGTAAATAAACCTTTTAAAGAATATAAAGTGATGGTGATTGATGATGACGATGATGTCCGTAACCTTATTGAAGCTCAACTTGGGAAGTATTTTACTGTGTCGACGGCTTCTAACGGAGTAGAGGGACTTGAAAAGTTAATAGGGGAACAGCCGGATATTGTGGTTTGTGATGTGATGATGCCAGAGATGGATGGGTTGGAATTTACAAAGCGTTTAAAGGCCAATTTCAACATTAGTCATATTCCTGTAATCTTATTAACGGCTTATTCATCTGAGGAACATCAGTTGAAAGGTATTCAAGCCGGAGCGGATTCTTATATAACGAAGCCTTTTAGTATGAAATATTTATTGGCTCGTATTGTGAAATTGGTTGAACAACGTGAGAAATTACAACGAAAATTTGCTACTGAGCCGGGTACGTTACAGCCGCTGATAAGTGCCACTGACAGGGATAAAGCGTTTTTGGATAAAGTAAATGCCATCGTAGAGAAGAATATGGGTGATGCTGAGTTCAAACTTGAATCGTATACTTCGGCATTGAATATCGGACGTACTACGTTTTATAACAAGCTAAGAGGTATTGTAGGTTGCTCTCCTAATGAGTACGTGCGAGTACTTAGAATGAAGAAGGCTGCAGAACTGTTGCTAACGACCGAAATGAATGTATCAGAAATTGGTTTTCAGGTAGGTATTAATGACCCCTTTTATTTTAGTAAGTGTTTCAAGAATTCATTTAGTAAATCTCCTTCTCAATACAGGAAAAGTGCAGGGAAGGTTGATACCGAGGAAAATATGAACGGAGAACTTTCTTGAATATCCATGGACGACCGAAGCTGGCACGGCCAATCATCACTGCATCTACTCCATAGCAGTCAAAACACTCTTTGTAGCTGGAGACAGATTAGTATCCTCAGGCATTATAGGTGAATCTTTATTAGTAAGGATATGATACACAGTGGCTTATGTGTGGCGTTCATTTATTAATGAACGCCTGTAGTCTCTTAGGACTTGACAAAGGCTTTTTTATGTTGTATATTTGTAGATGTGAAACATAAAACAACGAATAAAAAACTAAAAACGAATGAAACGATTCTTATCTTTTGCCGTACTCGCTGTGATGTACTTCCCCGGATGTACAACTAGTAAAAATGCAGTGCGTTGTCTGAGCCGATGGATTAAAGACTGCAACCCGTTGGTCAAAGAACTTATACCAACAGGTTACTTGCCGTATAATCATCGGTATCTGACTGCAAAACAGTATAAGATTATAACAAAACATCTAGGAGATCCTTATGAGGATTAGGGTATAAGTAACCCGCCAATGGGCTTGAGGCTGCAAACTTCTAGGAGTTTTGCAGCCTTTTTTGTTGTATATATTCGATTGCTTTCTATGGAAAAGGGAAGTTAGAGTTTATAATAAACTCGGATACCGTTTATAATAAACGGTGCAAGAATTTATTAGAAACGTTGACGGGGATTTGATATAAAAGATCAGCTTTTTTCTGTGTAAGGGGATGTTTCTGACTTGAATTTTGTTTTGTTACACATGTGAAGTGGTAAAATAATGTTATATAAATAATATGTACTTTCTTAGTTGGTACACTTTATCGGGCTGATGCAAATCTAATACGGGAAAGTGCGTATTGTGGAATATAGTATTCAATTTGTGTATTGATAAGATGATAAATAGTGAATAACATGATATTTAAACTAAAATGTATAACAAACTGTTTGTTTGGAAACGATAGGCGGCAGGCACTTAGGCACTTCTAATAGAAGGTGCCCGGTGGATAGGTAAATCCACTCTTGTGGAAGAGTTCACAAAGAATGAATACCGAAGCTATCTTTTGATGGATTTCAATAAGGTAAGTGACTCGGTTGGGACTCTCGCTGAATGAAGACAGGACTTATGTGAAGTACTATATGGGTGATACCGGGCTACTTATCCTAAAATGTAAAACTTTTCCAATAGAGGTAAAATCGAATGACAAGTATACCATTTGTTCGCTTATCAGGTTCAACGAGAGTTTTTATCAGCGCATAGGAGAATGCTATGTGATTCATCCTAGGAACCTATGCGTAAAGGAAGGGATAGTGTGTCTGCCTATATGGCCTCCTGTTTGTGATACACTTCAAAAACACAAATTAACTCCTGTGGAATAGAAAATAAACCGGATGAATCTGTTCTGCAAATGCGGACTGAAACAGGAGTCCCATCCGTTGGCAGGTTCAGTATCTTGTAGAACGCTGATTTACAGAAAAAATAATTAATTCATATAGAACGCTGTCTAATAGATGTTTATGCCTAAGTAATTGTAAGTTTCAGGTTGTTAAAAGGAGACATAAAAGGGACAAAAGGGGACTGAGCGGTATCTGCCCTGTTATATCTTTGCAGAGTCATTCAAACAAAGAGAATGACAAATAGATAACCTTTATTTTTTTAACCATTTAAACTTTAACAATTATGGCTTTAGAGTATGTAGTAACAAAACGTGTGTTCGGTTTTGACAAGGACAAAAACGAAAAGTATGTAGCAAAATCGGTTCGTTCCGGTAAGGTGAATTTTGCAAAGATGTGTCGCAAGGTGAGTCAGCTTTGTGGTGTCCATCGTAAGGTGGTTGATTTGGTGGTCAGCGGTCTGGTAGATAAAATGGCCGAGGATATTGACGATGGAAAGAGCGTTCAGTTGGGTGAGTTCGGTATTTTCAGTCCTACTATCCGTGCCAAGAGTGCGGATGATGAGAAAGATGTTTCGTCCAAGTCGATCGTTCAAAGAAAAATTATTTTTTATCCGGGAAAAATCTTTAAGGATACGTTGGAAGATATGAGTATTACCCGTCGTGTGGAGATTGAAACGGATTATACGGATGGAAGTAGTAACGGTGGTAATAATGGCGGTAATCCTGATTCCGGTGATGATGGTAAGGGAGATAACGGGGAAGCACCGGATCCGGCTGCATAATTTAGTTAGTTTTGTCTTAAAAGTGTTTTTAGAGTAGTAGTGATGCACAGAGAATCGATTTATGATCGGTGATCTGTGCATCTTTTATTGTATATATGTCAGTAAAGCATTTCTTTTTTAAACCATACTCCAAATACTGGATCTGCAAGAACTATCTCTTTTCCATTTGTCTCTATGAGCTCCTTTTGTAGTAATGCATTTTTTAAGCGGACAATATTGGCCGATGTTCCTAAATTGTATTTTGAAATGACTTCTTTGCTGCTGAATTTAGTGTGTATTCCATCAACAATCGCTTTTAGAAAATTCATTTGATAGGCAGAAAGGTTTTCTGTTTCACTTTGGAATAGAATATTGTTTTGGTCGAGTAAGTCTTCCAATGCATAAGTAAGTTGTTCTGTGGTTGCTGTATTAATGGTACGTATCCAAAGTAGCCAGGAAAGTTGCTGTACATAAGACGAATGGTTGTCTACAAGGCGGCAGATTTCTTCTGCAAGTTCGGGAGAAATGTGTTTTCCTGTATTTTCAAATCGTTTGCATATATATTCAATCCAGTATTTTGTTTCTATTTTTGTGAGATAGATAGCATCTCCAAATTTATAGAATGGTAAATTTTTCTTTTCAAAGAGTTCGTTCATTAAATGTTTTTTACTTCCGAAAAGACAATATGAGACATGTTGTTGTAATTGCCATACGCTACGTAGCTTTTTCTGAAATGTTTTGGAATCTTCGAAATCTGAAATTTGTTGGAACTCATCAATGCAAATGACTATCTGTATCTCTTTCTCTATTGCAATTTTTTCGGGTAACTGTAAGATGTCATTCTCCGTATTATTTTGCATGTTATACTCGAATGATATAGAGAAATCGTTCATCGGATCTGCTCCGATAGAGATTTTGGGATTGATGTGTGAGAGGAATTGTTTAGTATTCTCTATCCATTCCTCCCATTTGGAAGAAGTTTGTTTTAAGATAGAAGTGGCAAAGAGACGATAAAACTCATTTTCGGTGCGACAGGAAAAAATGTCTATGTAGACCACTTTTCTCTTGTTATCTTGTGATAGCTGGGCTACTTTCTTAACTAGTGATGTTTTTCCCCATCTTCTAGGAGAAATAAGCACTGTATTTACACCATGTGCAAAGTTTAGGAGTAAACGTTGAGTCTCTTTTTCGCGATCTGTAAAGTTATCTCCGGAAGTGGCTACACCAAAAACAAACGGCTTTTCCATAACTATTCTTTATTATTCTTATTGGGCAAATATAGTGATTCTTTGAAATACTAACAAGTTTGTTACTAACAATGTTGTTACTAACATACTTGTTAGTATTCTTATAAGAATAAATGCGAACATAAAACAATTTGATTTGTTATTTATAGTAAATGGATCTAAGTGAAGATGGTTTTCTTGCATTATGATATTAAACATCTCTTTATATCTATTTTTTAAGGCGATTGTTTGACTATATGTCAGTTTAAACCTCTATATTTGTATATGTGAAGTTAACCGAAGAAAAAATCACTTATTATTGGCTATGATGAAAAAGGAAATTAAATTCAGTCTTGTTTATCGGGACATGTGGCAATCTTCCGGTAAATATCAACCTCGGGTTGATCAGCTTGTACGTATCGCTCCTTTGATTATTGAGATGGGCTGTTTTGCCAGAGTTGAAACGAATGGCGGTGCTTTTGAGCAAGTGAATCTGTTGTACGGCGAAAATCCTAATAAGGCCGTCCGTGCTTTTACCGCACCTTTTAAAGAAGCGGGTATTCAAACGCATATGCTCGATCGCGGATTGAATGCGTTGCGCATGTATCCGGTTCCGGCAGATGTGCGTAAACTGATGTATAAAGTCAAGCATGCGCAAGGAGTGGACATCACACGTATTTTCTGTGGACTGAACGAAACAAGAAATATCATTCCTTCTATTAAATATGCTTTGGAAGCAGGTATGATTCCGCAGGCAACTCTTTGTATCACCTATTCTCCCGTACACACTGTTGAGTATTATGCCCGAATTGCCGATCAACTGATTGAGGCCGGTGCACCTGAAATATGCTTGAAGGATATGGCGGGTATCGGTCGTCCGGGTATGTTAGGAGAATTGGTCAGGACTATCAAGGAGAAACATCCGGATACATTGATTCAATATCATGGTCATAGCGGACCGGGATTGTCTATGGCTTCTATCCTTGAGGTTTGCGAAAATGGCGCGGACATCATTGATGTAGCTATGGAGCCTATGTCTTGGGGCAAAGTGCATCCGGACGTAATCTCCGTGCAGGCTATGTTGAAAGATTTAGGCTTCCAGGTTCCCGACATAAATATGAAAGCATATATGAAAGCTCGCGCTATGACGCAAGAATTCATTGATGATTTTCTGGGTTATTTTATGGATCCTACCAATAAATATATGTCTTCTCTTCTACTGAAATGCGGTTTGCCGGGTGGTATGATGGGTTCCATGATGGCAGACCTGAAAGGAGTGCATTCCGGTATCAATATGATATTAAGGAGTAAGAATGAGCCAGAACTTAGTCTGGATGATTTGCTTGTGATGCTCTTTGATGAAGTGGAATATGTATGGCCTAAGCTGGGTTATCCTCCTTTGGTAACTCCTTTCAGCCAGTATGTGAAGAATGTTGCATTAATGAATCTTATGCAACAGGTAAAAGGGGAAGAACGCTGGACAATGATAGATAACCACACTTGGGATATGATTCTGGGTAAAAGTGGACGTCTTCCGGGTAAGCTCGCTCCGGAGATCGTAGAATTGGCGAAATCTAAAGGATATGAATTTGTCGATACCGACCCGCAGTTGAATTATCCGGATGCTTTGGATGAATATCGGAAGGAAATGGATGAAAATGGCTGGGAATATGGAGAGGATGACGAGGAACTGTTCGAACTGGCCATGCACGATCGCCAATATCGTGATTATAAGTCCGGCGTTGCCAAAAAGCGTTTTGAGGAAGAGTTACAACATGCAAAAGATGCGGCTATGGCAAAGAACGGCTATTCAGAAGAGGAAATTAAGAAATTGAAGCGTGCCAAGGCGGACCCGGTCATTGCTCCTGATAACGGGCAGGTACTTTGGGAAGTTTCCGTAGAGGGCCCATCCATTGCTCCATTCATCGGACGTAAATATCAGCATGACGAAGTCTTTTGTTATCTTTCTACCCCGTGGGGAGAATATGAAAAGATTCTGACCGGATTTACCGGACGTGTGGTGGAGGTATGTGCACAGCAAGGTGCTAATGTGCATAAGGGAGATGTAATCGGTTATATTCTGCGGAGTGATATTTTTGCGTAAGCCTTTTTATAAGAGCTAGGGTATAGATTACCCAATAAAGAATTTCAGGCTGCAATCTTTTATGAGGTTGCAGCTTTCTTTTGGTATGAATTCCAAGTCCTATCAAGATAAATTGATTATTGTAGAATTTAGTGGCGGCGACCATAAGAATCCGGGATTCAAGGAAGGGGCTTCCATCCGGTTGGATGCATTTTCTATTTTTCTGGTCCGGCAGGGAGAGATTGATATTACGATAGATGATTTTACCTATCATTTGTCGGATAACCTGCTGTTGGATATTATGGATATGCATTCGGTAAAGGACTTCCGTATTTCTCCTGATTTCAGGGGATACCACCTGATTATCGAGCGAAACCTGTTTTCGGAGATTATGCTGAACAGCCGCCGTATGCCCGCTGCCTATATCGCTTCCCGGCATAGCCGCCCGATACAGAAACTGAATGAGGAAGAAGGCGTCTTGCTGGAAAAGTGCCTGCACCGTATCGAACGGAATATCGAACGTACGGAACATGCCTGGCAACGGGATATTATCATGAATGAACTTCGCGGTTTTCTGCTGGAAATGAATAATATCGTTTATCAGGCTAACCGCGGAAATGTCAGTCCGAATCCTCCCAGCCGCGATTTGCTGTTGTTCCTGTTCATCCAGTTGCTGAACAAACATTGCCGTACGGAACATTCCGTCTCTTTCTATGCCGGCGAATTATGTATTACTCCCGAATATCTTTCACGCATTATGAAAAGTTTTAGTGGAAAAACAGTCAACCAATGGATTAGCGAGGCGCTGATACGTGAATCCGAGATTTTGTTACGTAATCCGGACCTTACAATCCAACAGGTTGCAGATATGCTGAACTTTTCCGACCAGTCTTCGTTCGGAAAGTTCTTCAAAAAGCACCGGGATATTTCACCGTTGGCATTCAAACGGCAATATGCAAAAGACTAGAAAGAACATTATTCCGGGACATAAATAATCTCCCCGTTTTCCAGTTCGTAAGCGATGCCGACTTTGCGGCCTTTCTTCCCTTCCGATTCCTGGTTTTCGGAAGGGGTATACCGTTGGATGGATTCTCCCTTCTTAGTGATTATCTCCATGTTTTCTTTCCCCGGATTCTTAACTAATGAAAAGTCTTCTTTGGAGAAAAGTTCCGTCATATTGAAACGGGTGACAAGCGCTACCATCAGGGCTACGGCAAATACCATGGCTACATCGAAAAGATTGGCAACCACGCCCATCGGGTCGGAATCTCCGTCCGAATGAAGTAACCTATTTCGCTGTGCCATGATGCAGGTTTTTATAGATATATTCCAAATCGTTCATATCACGTGCATACCATCGCTGTTTTATTTGCAGGGTAACTACACCGATTGCGGCAATAACCATGCCGACTACGGTGGTGGCAAACGCGACCTGCATATTGTAAGCCATAGATGCAATATCGCCGGTAGAAAGTCCGACCAGCGCCGGTCCCATCGGAATCAGTGTCCCCATAAGTCCCAGCATAGGGCCTAATTTGATAAAGCTACGCGAGCGTCCCAGCTCTTTTTCCGCTTCTACTTCGTAATTGGCTAGCAGGCGTTCGCAGTAAGGGCTATTTTCCTTGTGGCTGTAGAGCTTTTGCAGGCAACGCAGCAACGGAATGTTTTTGTTTTCGGGCAATTGACGGCAAAGTTCTTCTGCATTGCCGGGTGTCATTTCTTCAAGCATATTGTTTATTTGCTGCTGCAAACGTGTTTTCTGCCAGAATTCTTCGAAAAAACCTCCGGCCATTAGGATGGCACGAATGAAAAATAGTAGTAACAGTACCACTACAGGCACCAGTAATCCATTCGATATCCAGAATAAAGCATTTGAGATAGATGTCATATCCGTGTGTTTTTTATTAATTTCCATTCTAGGTGGCGATAATTCCCAGCAGAATGATAAAAAGGTTCGTAATAAATAGCAATTCCAATCGCAGGCTGTTGTCGCCCAGAAATTTTTTCAGGAACCAACCGCAACCAATCACGCCTACCCCTGTGACTGTAGCAAAGCACCACGCCACAGTGCGGAAGTCTGTTCCCGGAAAAGCAAAGATTGTCTGGGTGAGTGTATAGGCCAGTACCACAGAGATAAGTATTCCCGGATAATAGGTAAGCAGACGGGTCAGGTTACGTTTGAAAAACGTATCATGCTGCCGTAAACCGGCGAAACAATCGAAACAGAAAGCAATCATAACCGTTGATTCCAGTGTTATCATAACAGCCGCATCCTGCATTCGTTCCGGAGAGGCCAGAAAGTCGGCTATCTGTGTTTTCGACTGTTCCGTAGCCCAGGGCCAGATTGCCAGGACAAAAAGGCTGCACCCCAGACCGGCAGCGAGTATCCCGTAGAACGATTCATAGAAACCTATTTTCAACAGGAAGTTCAGGGTGATGAATCCGAGTAATATGCCTATAACATACTCCATCCGTTACTTTTTTCTCCGTTTCAGGATAAATACCAACATGACGAATAAGGCTATAACCGTAACGCCGATTAATATACCATCCAATGTCTGGCTCTCCGTTTGAGGCTGTTGTGTCAGTTGGTCTTTTTTCAGAACGACTTGTTGTCCGGTTTCTACCAAAGCCTCTTTTATTGCAGTGATATTCCGCTGATATGTGCGGGCTTGTTCTGTGGAGGTATGGGAGGCGATAAACTCTTTCAGTTTGTCATTGTCGCAGACAAATCCTGTGCAGGCCGGTTTGAATTCGTTGACCAGGTTCGTATGCAGTTCGGCTATTTGCTGCAATTGTTCGTTTGTCGCCTTCCAGTATCCTTTGCGGGCGGTTTCGAGCATGACGGCAGTCATTTCTTCGAGGGCGGCTGGACTTTCTTTCCGGAAGAAGTTATGTATTCCCAGTTGTTGCTCGTCGAGGACATACATCTTATACAGGTCATCCCACAATTCATTGTCGATGGTGGAAGGTTTCATTACATTCCAGCCATAGGTGTTGCGGAATGTCTTGGAGAAATTCTCAGCCGTTGTCGCTCCGCCTTTCATCTTTTCTTTGATGTATTCCGGGTTAAGCAGGGTTGTACGACTTTCTACTCCGATTGCTTCCCGCAGGTTTTGCAGGCGGATATTATGGCGGTTGCGGTAATCGGACAGATAAGCCTCCGGGTCTTTGCCGGTGACATTACGTACGGAGAGATTCAATCCTCCCATAAATTCATACATATGGTCCAGGCTTAAAGCCCCCCAGGTGTTGCTCTGACGTGGTTGCATCACAACATCGGTGTTTTGCAGGGCAACTTCGAACAGGTCTTTGACGACTTCTCCCCATTTATCAGGATCACCGTAAATGGCTCCCATATTGTTCAGATAAGTGTCTGCAATCTGCGACTCTTTTTCCCAAGCATCCCCTTTTTCTACGAGTCCGGTGATACCGGTTCCGTAGCCGCCGTTTACGGCACCGAATATGCGCATCGTCGACAGTTCGCGGGCCTCTTTGGGGGATATGCCTTTTTCAACCAGTCGTTTTTCCGATTCGACGGTGCCTTCAGCTACATAGTTGCCATATTGGTCCCCCTCCGATTTAGCGGCCATGGCTACCGCCTTACTCAACATTGCCAGACGGGAGGCGGCCAGGTCGCGGAGTTGTCCGGAAGTCTGGACGACAATGTCGATACGCGGACGTTTTAATTCCTCAGAAGGAATCAGGCGGATATCGGTAACACGCCCCATGCCGTCACGTACCGGCTCTACTCCCAGCATATAGAGGGCTTGTGCCAGGGTGGCGCCTTCGGTCTCGATAAATTCGCCGGCCCAGAAAGTATAGCTGACCTTTCGAGGCCAGTCTTCGTGTTTCTTGAAATAAGTGTGCAAAGTAGCTTCAGCCAATGCTTTTCCGTTGTCCCAGGCACGTGTGCCGGGTGTTGCTTCGGCATTGATGGAGTACATGTTCCGTCCGGTTGGCAGGGTGTTGGGCGAGAGAACCACATCACCACCGGGACTGGGGGCGATATAGCCTCCGTTCAGGGCATGCAAGAAACCTTGTAGTTCCGATTCCGGGGATGATTCGAGTAATTGTTTGTAACTGAGTACGTTTTTCAGTGTACGTTCGATTTCCAGAACGGCGAAAGAAAAGTCTTTCTCTTCCTGCGGTACTTCCGGCAGAACGGCTTTTTTTCCTTCTTTTTTTGCCTGTTTACGGGCTTCGATTCGTTTTTTTACCCAGTCCGGCATTTTACCTACTTTAGGAATGCCAGCCGGCATTTTCATGCCTCCGCTTTCGTCGCTTTTACCGGAATTGTCATTCTCGTCGCCGGCGGCCATTGCCATCATTTCACTCATGGATAACTGGCGGGGATTGACGGCCATATCAGTAGCACGTGCCTTCATCAGGTCGGCGCGGCTCAGTGAGGCAAAATCCTGCATCAGCCGTTCCGGATTTTGTACCGGCGAAGCGAGCAGCTGTTTCAGCTTACTTTTGACCGGAGTGAGATAGCGACGGGAAATATAGGTGTTGTTTTCCAGTTGTTTGCGGGTGATCTTTCCGTTCAGAGCATCCAGGCGTGCCAGGCTGTATGCCAACGGGTCAGCCGACATGGCTATCACGGTCGATTCGATATCTTCCGGGGTGTAAGTCTGTCCGAGTGTATAAAGTCGCCCGGTCATCTTCTCATTGGCAATTTCTTCGGCGAAGTTTTCGATACGTTCTATCTCTTCTGCCGTATAGGGCTTATTGGCGATGCTGTCGAGTTGTAAGTCCCTTTGTAATCCCAGTTTTAATACGGAGGCTTTTATTTTCAGACCAATCTCCTGCTGTTTGCTCTCCGGTGCCTGATACCAGGCATCGATGTCGCTGAACAAGCCGGAGAAACGTCCCCGTGTACGACTTCCCATGAACGGAGGCGTAAGATGCGATAGCATGACGGCATGCGTACGCCGTTT
>ERZ773134.357-NODE-357-length-48984-cov-8.351182_pt1 | contig 48984 bp, 36 predicted proteins | sample MGYA00580856_ERZ773134 | MGnify/ENA primary metagenome ERZ773134 (study PRJEB29015, sample SAMEA2737823) | human gut metagenome | biome: human gut; feature: human-associated habitat; material: faeces | place: China | collected 2012 ... | reverse complement strand
ACAGGTGGAGTATTTCCGATACTTTGTGCTTGGTTCGGGTACTGACATAGATCGCCGATCGGTTGCGGCAATCCACCGGCGCGAAAAAGGTCTGTTCGAAATCCGGCAGCGCGAGCTTTTTACGACGGAATCCGGCAGGCTCCTTTACGGTACTCGTTTGGATGTCGATGTCTGTTTTCTCAGCAGTCGCTACCGATGCTCCGGATGCAGTTGCCGATGTCTTTTCCTCGGGATCGTTCGTATTTTCCTCTTCCGGTTCGGGAATCCTGCGGACGACTTTCGAGTCCAAAGGGGCCTGTCCGGCGATCAGTCCGGCACGTCATCTCTTCGTCGGCTTCGATATGGGGACGCTTTGAAGGATTGGGTGCGGGTTTGTCTTTTTCCTTTAATGAATCCATGGTGTAACGTTTTTGAGATTGATTGTTCGGTTTGCAGTCGTAAAGCATGTGTGTGCGGTTTTATGTTTTAAACCATTCAAAATACCGTGTTTTATTTCGTGTGGTTTATAGCGGGATAACGACTTTCGAATCCAAAGAGGCCAGTCCGACAATCATACGGCGCACCATCTCTTCGTCGACTTCGATGCGGGGAGGCTTCGAAGACTTGGTGGCGGGTCTGGTTTGTTCTTTTAATGAATCCATGATACAACGTTTTTAAGATTGAATGTTCGTTTTGCAGTCGTAAAGCATGTGTGTCCGGTTTTATGTTTTAAACCATTCAAAATACCGTTTTCTGTTTAATGCGGTTTATATCGGAATAATGAACGGAATAAGAAAACCGACCTTTCATGCTGCAAGATACGACCGGTTGAAATACCTCGGTTCCGATGTCCGCTCCAGTCCGCACCGATGGCTTTTTTTTGCGCCCGGACGGTTGTAATATTGCACCGGGAACCGACCCAGCCCCGGAAGCCGTAGCGGAGGTTTTGCAAAGATTTTTCGAAAATTTTTCCGCCGCGGAGTTTTACCATCGTCAGATGGTAGCGAGCTGTACCTTTGTCCGACAAATTGCCATTTGTCCGACAAAGGTGCTCGCTCTGCGAGGACGGGGCGTTCTCCCGAGTCGAACGCCTTTTTAACCGATACTATGGATACCAACCGAAAACTGACTGACAAGACCGATAAGAAGCCCCGAACTCCGAGTTATAAATACTCCTTCCGGCTCAATGAAGAGCAGAATATCCGCTTCAACGAGCTGCTCTGCAAAGCCGGATCGGAGCATAACCGCAGCCGGTTTATCGTCAAAAGAATCTTCGGGGAGGAGTTCGTCGTTATCAAACGCGACCGAAGATATAGTTCAAATTATTCAATTTCCCTGTTTTGAGTTCTTCAATCTTTGGTCATACATTGTTAAACAATTGAATTGATTTTGGAGTATCAAGCATGAAGTAAGACAGAGCTTTTATTGGTTTTAAAAACCGTTTATGACGTTCCGTCCCCATGCATTGCATCTTAAAGCTGAACTGTTCGTGAAGTCGAGTAGAGTCCATGTCCGCGACGATGGTTTTACAAGATGTAATTTTCACTTAAAGTTTTTTATTATGGTTTACAGAGGTATCGATATCAGCAAGAGCAGTTTCGTAGCGGCTTATCCATCAACGAACGGCAACCGTACTAAGACTTTCCCTAACACAACCGCGGGAATGCGTGAGCTCATCGGTACGCTTGCTGTCGCTGAGCATCATTGCGTTATGGAAGCTACCAGCAATTACGGCTGCTGCTGTACCTGCTACATCAGAACGGTATTGCCGTCAGTTTCGCCCCCCCCCTCAAAGCAGATCAAGCATTTTTCCCGAATGATGATGCCCGTTACCAAAACCGACGAAAAAGACGCCTACATGATCGCCATGTACGGGGAGAAGATGAATCCTCCCATCTACAAAATGCCCTCGCAGGCTACATACGGATCCTTACCACCGAAGGGTTTACCTACTTTGACAATGCAAAGCAACTATCCCGCTTCATCGGAATATGTCCAACCTATCAACAATCAAGAACATCCGTAAATATCTGAGAACATATCAACCGGAATGACGATGAACGTCTGCGATCTTTACTCTATATTGCCTTTTGGACTGCCTTGCGTTACAATAGTCGGGAGTGTTATATCCGATTAAAGGCAAATGAAAAACCATTCAAAGTAGCTCTGATTGCTGTGACTAACAAACTCGTCAGGCCTGTTCTTACCATTACTACAATCAACTCAATATATCGATGGATTTGTCCCGGCTAAAAAATAATCTTCGGTTCTTTTTTTATCTTTTTACTTAATTATTTGCTTTTTAATACATTTCCTCATAAATATTCGTTGGCTTTGCCTGCTTCCACTTGGAAAATACGAATTTTGAAGAATTGAAGATTTATCTTAACTTTCGAAAAAATTTCATGCGACGTGCGATTTATTCCCTCCATCCTCCGGTCGTTTCCGTTCAATGTCATGTTGTACTTCGTCGGATTCTTATCTCCGCCGCTCCCCGCCGCTGCCGCCTCCTATGACCGAATCCAGACCCTCTCGATGGACGAAGGACTCCCGCACAGCGACGTAAATGCGATTACGCAAGATCGTGACGGCTATCTTTGGTTCGCGACATTCAGCGGGCTGAGTAAATACGACGGATACAGACTCCAAACCTTTCGGACCGACAATTCCGACCTCACCAGCGACCGGATACTCTGCCTATTCGTCGCCCGGGATTCGTCCCTTTATATCGGAACCGAATCCGGAGGGCTGAACCGTTACGATCCGGTGTCCGAAACGATATTTCCGGTCGCCGAAGAGCCGACAACCTCTGCAGACCAGGTGATCAACAACATTTTCGAAGATCGAAAAGGTACCGTATGGGTCTGTCGAAACGACGGATTGGGATACCTCACACTCCGAGGAGCAACCACTTATCTGCATGTCAAGAACCGATGGAGAGGATTCTACATACAGTGCGGAACCGCCTTGGATTCTTGCAGACTGCTACTGTCGACCGATGCCGGCCCCGTCATCTATAACCCCGAAACCGAGGAGATACAAAATATCCTCCGGGATGAAATCAAAACCCGCTGTTTCTCGATGCAGTCTTTCGCAGACGGCAAAATCGCGCTTTCCGGAGGATGTGGCGTTCGGATCTATGATCCGAAAACCGACGACCTACAGAGAATCTGCGACTTTTCATCCCGGGTCACGACGCAGGACAATCACGGAAACATCTGGGTCGGAAGTTTCAACCGGGGACTGTACAAATACGACCGGAATGGTATTAAGATTGTTCACTACCACCCCAAACTCCCCATTCCTCATGCCGTCAACTCCTTTGAGATCAGCGCACTGTTCGAGGATCGTTCCGGGGTGCTTTGGATCGGAACGATCGGCGGCGGCTTGAGTAGGCTCAATGTCGTCGAAAAACATATCGAATGCTATACCGAAGCGCAGGGCTTGTGTGAAAATCGGATCATCACGTTCCTCGAAGCCCGCGACGGAATACTTTGGGTCAGCACACATGGCGGCATCAATCTGTTTAATCGAAGTTCCGCATCTTTCCGGGAGCTGCGCATAAATGGATTGCCGAGCATCCAATTTGCAACCGTATCAGCCTTCTTTACGGCCGAAAACGGCGACATCTGGCTCGGAACGTGGGACAAAGGATTGTGGGTCATCGACAGCCGGGATATCGACCGGGCGATACAGACCGGTCAGGTCCGGGCCCGACAACTCAAACATCCGGTCATCGACGGGGAATTGTCCGTGTTCCGAATCGTTGAAGATCGCGACAGACACCTGTGGATCAGCTCGAACCGGGGATGTTTCGAATACATTCCATCCCACGGGGATTTCAAAACCGGGCAGTGGATCAACTATACCCACAACGGAGATGATCCCAATTCGTTATGCTCCAATTTCACGACGGACATCTACCCCGATACCGTCACCGACAATAAGACCATCTGGATCGGAACCCGCTCGGGGCTGAACCGAATCGTATTCGATGCCGACGGCAAGGCGAACTGCCAGCGAATCGAACTCGCCGCTACGAACGCCCGTGAACGGAAGGTGTGTAGTTCCGATGCCTTCATCTCGACGATTCACTGTGACCGGAAGGAGGGGGGTCTTTGGATCGCAACGATCGGCGAAGGTCTCTTCCTTATGACCGAAGGTCGTTGCGGCGGGAAAACGCCCTGTTTCAGCCGTTTCGACACATCCAACTCCCGGTTCTTCAATAACGAACTGGAGAGCCTGCAGGAGGACGACCACGGAGCCTTCTGGATCGGCGGCTACGGAATCACCCGCTTCGATCCCCGGGATCACTCGATCCGGCATTTTACGGTAAAGGACCAATTGCAAAGCAACTCCTTCAAAATCTGGGCATCGTACAGACTCCGCAACGGCGAGATGGTTTTCGGAGGCGTAAAGGGGTTCAACATTTTCCATCCGGACAGCATCACCGACAACGACATCCGCCCGCGCACGGCCATCTCCCGGCTTAAGATTCGGAATCAGACCGTCTCGGCCGGAGATTCCGTTTGCGGACGCGTCGTCCTGCCGCGCGCCATCAACCGGCTCAACAAACTCGACCTCTCCTACAACTGCAACAACCTCACCTTCGAATTTTCGGCCTTCGCCTACGTCGATCCCAAGTACAATACCTATAAATATAGAATGGAGAATTTCGACACCGACTGGAACTACACCAGCGGACTGTCGCCTCAAGCCGTCTATACCAACTTGCGCCCGGGCAGCTACCGGCTGGTCGTATATGCCTCGAACGAAGACGGATACTGGTCTCAGGCCCCTGCGGTGCTCGAAATCACGATACGTCCGCCCGTCTATGCCACACGCTTGGCCTGGCTTTGCTACATTGCGCTAACCATCCTTTTTCTCTACAGATGGCACCGCCGTTCACTGCGAAAACTACAGGAGCGCCACCAGATAGAGCTCGAACGCAACAAATACTATGAAGAGCAGAAGAGCAGCGCCAACATGCTACAGTTCTATACCGATATCGCCCATGAGCTCAAGACGCCGCTCTCGCTGATTACAGCCCCGGTCGAAGAGCTGCTCTTGAATCCGCATATCGGGAAAACGACGCGCAACAGACTGGAACTCGTCAACCGCAATGCGGGGGCATTGAAGACCCTGCTGGAACAAATCCTCGACTTGCGCAAATACGAAAGCCACAAAATGGAACTCGCGGCTGTGCAAACCGATGCGTCGGAATTCCTCCGCGGTATAGCCGAACTGTTCAAGCCGTTGGCCGACCAACTTCAGATACAGTTCTCGCAGGAGATTCCGAACGATCCGCTCATACTCTGGATCGATCGTCGGAAAATGGAGATCGTTATTGCTAATTTGCTCTACAACGCATTCAAATACAGTCGGAAAAGTTCAGGGAAAGTGAATCTCGTCTGTGAAGAGCAACAGCTGTCGGTAACCATTTCGGTGGAAGATAATGGAATCGGAATAGCCCGGGATGAACAGTCCCGGATCTTCGAACGTTTTTACCAGGCTCGAAACAACAACTCGCCGCAAAAAAGCATCGGCATCGGACTCTCCCTGGTCAAGCATATCGTTACTCTGCATCATGGAGAAATTGAAGTCGCATCCGAATTGAACGTCGGTTCGCTCTTCCGGGTCCGGATCCCGAAGGGATGTGCGCACCTCGCTCCCGAACAGATCAAAGATTCCGACAAGGTCCCGGGTCGGCCATTTCAGAATCTCCCGATAGGGATGGATTCCGCGCTGTCGGACTTCGGTGACGATCAATTCGAATCGGAGATGGCGGCGGAAACCGCAATCGGGAACGATCGTGGAATGCAGTGCGGGCTCCTGGAAGAAAATACGCGCCACGGAGCAGCTGCATCTGATGGAAAAAGAGTTTCGATTCTCGTGGCCGAGGACAATACCGCCTTGCGGGATTATCTTCGAAGCGCGCTGGAGAACCGATACAACGTCTCGACGGCACGAAATGGAGAGGAGGCTTATTGTCAGGCAATCAATGAACAGCCCGATCTGGTGCTTACAGACATCGTCATGCCGGGAATGTCGGGAATCGAACTTTGCCGCAAAATCAAGGAGAATTCCCGGACTTCGGCAATCGGGGTCATTCTACTTACGGCCCACAATCTGCAGAACTACGAAGTATCCGGATACCGTGTCGGAGCCGACGCTTATGTAGCAAAACCGTTCTCCCTTGAAGTGCTCTTCTCCCGTATCGACAACCTTGTTGCCCGACAGAATAAAATCCACAAAAACAGTCAACCTATAAAGGAGATTCCCATTTCAGAAGTCGCTGTGGAGAAATCCGAAGATCGTTTCCTTGTCAAATGTACCGAAACCATCGAGACCGAAATAGCTGATCCACGATTTGACGTCCTACAGCTTTGCCGCAAAATCGGCGTGTCACGATCACAGCTCTACCGGCGTATTCTTGCCCTCACGGGGTTGACGCCCATACAATTCATTCGCAGCATCCGGCTAAAGCACGCTGCATCATTCCTTGCCCAAGACGGAACACTTCCTGTCAATGAGGTAATGTATCGCGTAGGGTACACCAATCTCAGCCACTTCGCCAAAATCTTCCATGAGGAATTCGGACTCTACCCCAAGGAGTTCGCCCTCTGGAACCGGAGCAAAACGGGAAAAGAGGACTCCGCGTCGGAAATCTTCTCCAAAAACGAGCCCGAGACGCAGAAATGACCCCGGACGATTTTCTCAAATAAATTAAAAAATACTTTTTCCCGCATCCGTGTATTTTGATTCATTTGCGTTGATTTTTTAGGTTTTTAATAGTTTCCTTTGCATCAGCCGCACCAAATGCGGCAATTTGAAAACCTAAACTAAATCAACGCAAATGAATCATTTTCTCTCTCCATGCTCTATCCGCCGGGGTCGGATCATCCGATCCGCCTCCTTTGGGCCCGGAAGTCTCACCGGGCAGAATCCGAATATTCCGAGGAATACATATCTTGAGAATATGATTCCATGATTCGGACAGGGACGCCGGAATTCTTCATGCAAGAAAGCACTCCGGATTCCCTGACCGAAAAAATACCTACATTCCAAAAACTGTGAACCATGAAACAGCTATTCTTTCATCTCGTGCCGGTTCTTGCCTTTGGGTTGGTACTGGCTGCTTGTGACAACGATTCGGACGAGTGGACACAACCTTACGAATTCGCTTGGAGCTACGGCGCGGAATCACAATTCAGCGTCGGGAAACCCGCTACATTTACGGACCTTTCGCTCGGGGTCGAAACCCGCGAGTGGAGTTTCGAAGACGCAACACCTGCGACCTCCACGGATCCCGAACCGAGCGTCGTATTCAATTCGAAAGGCATAAAGACGGTAACCCTTACAATCCATTTTCTCAACGGTCAGGTGCAGTCCGAATCGTTCGACATTGAGGTATTTTACCCGCTTTCGGCTCGGATCAAAGCCTTGGAACTTACACCGAAAGGCTGTATTCGGCTCGATACCCCCGTCTCGTTCGGCCTTACCGAAGTCGAGGGTAATCCGACATCCTACCAATGGACATTCGAAGGCGGTACGCCTTCCTCGTCGACTGATCCCGCCCCAGTGGTCACCTGGACTTCGGCCAACAAAAACGGAGCCCGAATCTCCTGCAGACTCACTCGGGCCGACGACGGAATGACAACTACCGTCGAACAGACTTTTATTGTCGGAAACTATCCAATGCTGCACCCCATTCCCGAGAAGGATTATGATCCCTGGCGGTTCGAACTTTCGTCCATTGGAAAATGGACGCTCTGGAACACGACCACTTCCGCGGATGATCTGACGACTAACACCTCCATCGTCAGCGGCGGGGCCGATGGCTCGAAGCAGGCCCTAAAGGTAACGCTCAAACCGGGAGTCATCTATCAGTTGTTCACGCGAGACAACTGGGTTTGCAACGCCCAACTCGTTGCCGGACAAAAATATGAAGTCTCCTTCTGGCAGAAAACGGATGCCGCGGAGGGTTCGCTTATCGTCTTGACGGGCATCTATAACAATCTGCCCTCCTGGTCTTGGAATGAATACCTCCAGGTACTTGCGAGTGACCACTGGAGCATCTACTTCCCCGATATTCCTTTCGAGGAACAGGTGGAAGAGATGTTCGGAATTTGGAGTAATATCGAATATCCGCTTACCGAAACGATCACACTCCCGGCATCTCCGGAGCTGATGCCTTCCGCAGAGTGGAAACAGGTCCGGTTCGAATTCACGGCCACAAGCGCCAAATACGAATCGTTGCTGAACACCTATCCCCAATTCGCTCTTCTGTCAGCCGGCTCCGCTGATGTAAACTGGTATTTGGACGACATACAAATCAATCTTATCGAAGAATAACCCGAATAAACTATTCGCTATGAAACGATTCGTTTTCTTACTGGCCGGCTTGCTGCTCATTGCTTCGAGTCTCCGGGCCCAGACCTCCGTCAGCGGTACGATTACCTCCCCGGACGGAAAGCCTGTCGCCGGCGCGTCGATAATCATCGAAGGCAGCACCGTCGGTGCCACGTCCGATGCCAAGGGTTTCTATCGGATCAAAGTCCGTTCATCCAAAGATATTCTCGTCTTCAACTTCCTCGGGTACCGGGAGGTTCGCGAATCCGTCGGGCAGCGATCCCTGATCGATGTCGTACTCTCACCCTCCGACCTTCAGATAGACGACGTCGTTGTAGTCGGTTACGGTGCCCTACGGAAAAAGGACATGACCGGAGCTGTTGCCTCGATCAAGGCCGATGCCTTCGAAAACCGGGTACTTTTCTCCGTTGACGACGCTTTAGCTGGCGGAGTGGCCGGTCTGATGGTCAACTCCTCATCCGGAAAACCCGGCTCGGAGTCGAGCATGCTTATCCGCGGTGCAAACTCCCTGACCGGCTCCACTGCCCCGCTGATTGTCCTTGACGGATTCCCGCTCTTCGATGTCAGCACCTCCACCGGGGGTGGCATAGACGGATATGACACCGGCATGTCCTCGCTCTCGATGATAAACCCCGACGATATCGCTTCGATCGAAGTGCTAAAAGACGCCTCGGCAACGGCAATATATGGTAACCGCGGAGCCAACGGAGTCATTCTCATTACCACCAAACGAGGCCGGGGCGACAGCGGAAAGATCCAATACAACACCTACTTCGGATTTCAACAGATGAATAAGCGGTATGACATGATGGATTTTCGCCAGTACGCCGCCTATCAGGTTGATCGAAACTCCTCGAACAACCACCTGTTCACGGACCCTATCACCATGCAACCCCGCACAATCGGAGACGTACAGTCGCGGGACTGGCAGGATGAAATCTTTCGTACCGGATTTATTCAAAACCATTCGCTATCTATTTCACACTCTACTGAAAAAACGAGTATGTTCGTCTCCGGTTCCTACATGCAGAACAAATCGGTCCTCATCGCCACGAATTGGCAGAAACTCACGGCTAAAGCTACGATCGACCACCGATTCACGGATTTTATACGCACGGGTGTCGATATTGGCTATAACCGAATCGTCGACGACGGAGTGCCGACCGGCGGCGAAGGCACGTCCCAGGTTGCAGGCGTCATCACTTCGGCCCTGACGGCTCTTCCTTTTGAATTCGACGAAACGACTCAGGCCTATTTCCGCCGTGCAGGCGTCTCGCAGTCCTCGCTCGACTCTTATATCGACAACTATCACGGGAATCCGGTCAACATCGCCAATGAGACCGAACTCACCAAACGCATCAACCGAATGATGCTCAATGCCTATGTCGAGGCCGATATCCTTAAGAATCTGACCTTGCGCATCACGGCAGGATATGACAGTTATTCGCTCAAAGACCGCCAGTTCTATCCCACCTCGACGCCCCGCGGCTACTTTTACAAGGGGCAGGGTATCATCGGCAGTTCTGAATCCGGAAGTTGGATCAACGAAAACACGCTCACCTGGAAGCCCGTATTCGGGAAACACCGTCTCAACGTCCTCGTCGGCATGACTGAACAAGGATACACGAACTTCTACGATCGCAGCGAAACCTCTCAATACGAATACGAGGATCTCGGATCGAATAATGCCCAGATGGCTAAAGTTTTCAACGTCTACTCCAGCAAGGAGCAGGTCCGGTATGTCTCGCTCATCGGTCGAATTAACTACTCATACGACAACCGTTACATTGCCACTTTCACCCTCCGCCGCGATGCTACCTCGCGCTTCATCAACGACAAGTGGGGTACGTTTCTCTCCGGTGCATTAGCCTGGAACATCGACAGCGAAAGATTCATGCAGAATCAAAATACCGTCAGCGCCCTCAAACTGCGTCTGAGTCTGGGCGAGGTTGGCAACTCAAATGTCCCCACCTCGGGCTCCTACTCGCAGCTCTACGGAACGAACTACTCCTTCGGAACCATTGAGACCATCGGGCAGTCTTCTTTGTCTATTGCTAATGAAAACCTCTCCTGGGAGACCACTCGCGAAGTGAACGCAGGATTGGAGGTCGGGTTATGGAACGACCGGCTGAAATTCACGGCAGACTTCTATGACAAGGTTACCCGGGACCTGTTGCTTGAGGCTCCCGTTGTTAACATCGTTGGATTCGACAAGGCATGGCAGAATATCGGCAAAATGCGCAACCGCGGTATCGAGTTGAGCCTGAACGCCCAGTTGATCAACCACAAGAATTTCAAATGGAATTTCTTCGCCAACTTCGCCCGCAACAAGACCAAAATTCTTGAACTCGGCCAGGGCGGAGCCCCGATCCTGCTGGGTGTCACTTGTCTGAGCGGTCAGAATGCCGTCATCCTGCAAGAGGGCGGAGAGATCGGAGACATATACGGATACGTCACCAAAGGTGTCTATGGACTAAATGATTTCGAAATCGACGGAATAACGCCGAAGCCTGATGTCGCCGTCGAAACCGGAGCCGAAAAACCCGGGGCCATGCGCTTCGCCGACCTGTACAAGGACGAAAAGATTACATCCGACGACCGGACCGTAATCGGAAACTCGACACCCGATTTCTTCGGAGCCTTCGGCACGAACTTCACCTGGAAGAACCTCGACCTCAACCTCTCGTTCCAATATTCATACGGAGGCGACGTCTACAACGCAAACTACAATCAGCTCGCAGCGTTCACCGGAACCACGAACAACCAAATGGCATTCTTCGAGGAGCGTTGGTCGCCCCGGAACCTCGCAAGCACGCAATACTCCACGATGACGAACGGAGCGGTCTGCTCGGCATTCGTCGAAGACGCCTCGTTTCTGCGGCTCCGTTCTGCACGGATCAGCTACACCTGTCCGCGCAAATGGTTCGGCCCTAACAGCCACATCGGTTCGATCAAGTTCTATATCGCCGGAGAAAACCTCTTCGTCCTCACTCGATACTCGGGCTACGACCCCGAGGTGTACTCCAACCAAGGTTCCAGCAGCATGAGCAATATCCTCACGTCGGGCTTCGACTACGGCTGCTTCCCCCGCCCGTGCACCTTCACCGCAGGTATTAACATTCTGTTCCAGTAAAACGATCTCCATCATGAAAAAGTTCATCACCTCCGCATACTCGCGACTCGGCCGCTTTGCCGTTATCGCGGCTGCAGGCTGTATCCTCTCGGCGTGCAGCAACTTCCTCGATGTCCCCCTCGAAAGTACCGTGGCGACCTCCAACTTTTACAAGACTGCCGAAGAGTTCGACATGGGACTCACGGGCGTTTATAACATGCTGCTCTCGGCCGAATGGGCCAATGGCGACCGATACGGGTCCTATTTTCAGGGTTTCCTCATCCTTGGACGAGTCGGAACCGATGAGATGATCATTCCGACCAACATTGACGGAAACGAGACAGAACTCTGCAACTACACCTACACCCCTTCGCACCGCTACATCTCCCGAACCTGGTATGTCCAGTATCGCGGGATACAACGCGCCTGCGTTATCATAGACCGTCTGACTGATACCGATATCGGCAATGAAAGCGAGAAGAAACGGATTCTCGGCGAAGCCTATTTCCTGCGGGCCTTCTACTACTTCCATCTGGTAAGGCTTTTCGGTGAGGTGCCGATCATCAACCACGAAGTTACCGATCTCACAATGGTGCAGACTGAAAAGTCTTCCGTGGCCCAAGTCTACGAACAAATCGTCAGTGATCTGAAACTAGCCATCGGGAACCTTCCGGTGTCGAATGCGAACGGCCGGGCTCACTACTACGCAGCCAAAGCCCTGCTCGGCAAGGTCTATTTGCAAATGGCCGGCGAACCTTTGGAAGACTCCGAAGCTGCGGCTTTAGCCGAAGTCGAACTCAACGAGGTTATCCAGAGCGGTCGTTTTGAGCTCGTGAAGGATTATTTCAGTCTGTTCGATGCGTCGAACGAATACAGTTCCGAATACCTATTCGATGTCGAGTTTGCCAACAACGGTACAACCACCTACGGAGGCCAGGTCGGAACTATCGATGGTGTTCAGACCCCCAATAACCTCTACTGGTCTGCGGTATGGAGTACCCAGGAGTTCTATGAAACGTACGATCCCGCCGACCTGCGCCGCGACAACATCGCTCGCTTCAAATATGTTTACGACGACAATCAGAATCTCGTCAAGGAGGATCTCAGTTCCGAACCGATCTACTACGCCTACAAGTTCCGCCATGCCCTGACCGAGGAGGGACGGGGGCCGGGATGGGCAAACTGGGCAAATCCGATCAACTTTCCGATCATCCGTTATGCCGACGTGTTGCTGATGTATGCCGAAGCCGTTTGGCGGGCTCACGAAGTTCCTTCGCCCGAAGCGCTAGAATATGTCAACCAGGTGCGACGCCGTGGTTTCGGAGTCGATATCAAGACTCCGAATGAAGCGGTTGATCTGAAGATGATGGACGGCGACAAGTTCGCCGAGGCCCTGCTCGCCGAGCGTAGTTTCGAACTCTGCTTCGAGGGACAGCGCTGGTACGATCTGGTCCGCTTCGGAAAACTTGAGGAAGGCGTGAAGAAACTGGCCAAGTATTCGAGCGTGGCGACCTCCCAGGCGCAGAACTTCCAACCCAAACACGTAATCTTCCCTATTCCGCAGGATGTCATCGATGCCTCGAATGGGAAGATCGAACAGAATCCGCTCTGGAAATAAAACCCGATCCTCCATTCAAATTACGAAACCATGAAAACACATGCATTATACGTCGCTGGTGCCGCTCTGATGATCGCACTGTCGTCCTGTGACCGCGATCTCGACCTCGCGCATGCCTACAACAACGGTTCCAGTTCGAAACCCTACGAATTCGATGCGGATTTCAATCCGAATGATTACACCGATTTTGGAACGTTCGTCGTCGGAGACCGCAACATCTGTCGGCAGGATCCCCACATTCCCCGGTATATGCTCTGGCTTGACGGAAAGATCTCCGTCGGGAAATACGACGATTCGGGACTGTTTACGACCTACTGGTCTGCGGACAATTCCCTGCAACAGGTATCCGCCAGTCCCTGGCTCGAAGAGAACGTCAATGCCTTGACCTCCGATATGGAGGTCTTTGGCAAGCGTATCGAACCCGTATCCGGATTTTACGACGGCGGCGCATGGTTCATCGGCGTGCATAAACTCATGGACGGTCGGTTGGCCGGATTCTTCCATGCCGAGAGCCACTGGCCCGGAGTCTCCGCCGCCTATAAGTCCATTGGCGTCACCTATTCCTCGGACAACGGACTGACCTGGGAAACGGGCAGACGGATCCTTTCCGGAACCGACCCCAAACCCGAAAATCCCGCCGGGCAGGGTGAGTCCTACGGCTTGGGAGACGGGTGCGTAGTTTGGAATGACGCGCACAAAGTCTGGATATGCTACTACTCAGGCTATTGCGATGACCCCGGAAACTACATGATCACGATGGCCTGTTCGGAGGATCCGGCCGGAGCAGCTGGAACCTGGAAAAAATGGGATGGCAAAGCATTCACCGTCGAAGGCTGCAACGGGCAGACACAACTCGGCGGCGCAAACATCAAGATCGCCAACCTCGATACCTATGCCGGCGGAAATCCGTCGGTCATGTGGAACCACTACATAGGCAAATGGGTGATGGTCTATCATTCGTGGAGCCGACGCATTTGTCTTTCGACGAGTGCCGATGGTATCGCGTGGGAGGCCCCTATATCCCTCAATCTGGGTGAGGAGGAGGCCATGTATCCCAACCTGATCAGTGACGAGGGAGATCAAACCGGAGGACAGGCTGTCCGCATGTATTATGCTGCGGACATGAATGATCTCGGACAACGCAGTCTCGCATGGAGAAAGGTTGTATTTTATTGATGTTTGGAATGTCGATTCGAAAATTCATCATTCTTTCCGCGCTGATCGTTTCCGGATGCATTTCGCATCCGGAAACGATCGACATCGACTTCGATTCCGGAACGGAGGACTATACGCCTCTCGTACGCAAGATCCTTGCGGAGCATCCCGCCGGTGAGGTCACAATCCGATTTGGAGCAGGGACGTTCGACTTCTATCCCGAACAGGCGGCCGGCAGCTATCTCTGCGTTTCGAACAACGACAACGGCTATAAACGTTGCGCTTTTCTGCTCGAGGAGATGCGACGTGTACGGATCGAAGGGACCGGAGAAAAGACCCAGTTGAGATTTCATGGTGCAATCGTTCCGTTCCGCGTCGCTCGATGCGAACAGATCGTTTTCGAGGCTTTCACGATCGATTACGACGCATCGTTCATCTTCGAAGGCCTCGTCGTTGGCAACGATCCTCGTACGCACAGCATCACGCTCCGTCCGCTCGATCCGGAACGTTTCGAGATCCGGAGCGGGGAACCCTGGTTTACGGGCTACGACTGGGCGAGTCCGTTCGGTGAAAATATTTTGTTCGATCCCGGAACCCGTTCGCCCTACTATCAGGCCGAACAGTACGAACACGATCAAAAAAAAACGCTGCAGGCCGAATGGATCGGCGATTCGCTTGTCCGTCTGAGCGGCTACTCGTCTCGGGAGCTGCCTCCTGTGGGAAGCGTCTACACGGATAAAGGCCCCCATTCGACTAACCGCCGCTATCCGGGATTCTCGTTTTACAAGTCGGCCGGTGTTGAAGTCCGGAACGTAACGCTTCACGATTCGGGCGGCATGGCGCTGATCGCCGAGAACTGTCGCAACGTCGTCTGCTCGCAATACCGGGTTGAAGTCCCGCCTCAAAGCGGCCGGATGGTCTCCGCATCGGCCGATGCCACTCATTTCGTCGGATGTTCGGGAAAAATAGTGCTCCGGGCCTGCCGGTTCGAAAGCATGCTCGACGATGCCACGAACATTCACGGTGTTTACATGACGGTTGTGGATCGGCTTTCCGGGAACCGGTTTGGGGCCAGTTTTGGGCACTTTCAGCAGGAGGGTTTCGATTTTGCCGAACAAGGTGATTCGCTCGTCTTCATCGATCGTGCCGATCTGGGGGTACTCGGCTGCGGACGAGTCGAGGAGGTGAACCACGTGAATGAAAACTACTACATCATCCGAACCGGATTCGACCTGAGCACGATTCCGGACTCGGTGCACATTGCCGTCGGGAACCGCGCGGCCGATGCCGATGTCGAAATATCGGAATGCACGGTTCGTTATAATCGCGCCCGGAGTTTTCTGCTTTCGACTCCGGGCGACGTATGCGTCGAAAACAGTGATCTTTCTTCGATGATGGCCGGAATACGCATTTGCGGTGACGCCAACTACTGGTTCGAATCGGGACGTACGCGCAACGTCGTGATCCGTAACAACCGATTCGGCACGATGGCTACCGGAGGCTGCTCTCCCCAGGCCGTTCTGCAGATCGATCCCGTTATTTCGCATAATGCCCGGAGCGGGGGAACTCCGTATCACGGATGTATCCGTTTCGAAGGGAACCTCGTGGAGTCGTTCGACAACCAGTTGATTTATGCTCTCTCGGTCGATTCGCTCGTCATCAGCAGGAACCGGTTCGTCGATTCCCGCCGGTTTGAGCCCCGGTTCGCCGGTCTCTCGGTCATCGATGCCCAGCACTGCCGTAGCGTCACAGTCCGGGACAATGACTTCTCTGGGTGGAAGGAAAATTCGACAATCAGTCTGGTCGACTGTTCCGAGCATTGTTTGGAGGGTGAAGAGATGCCTCGAATGGTTGAGAATCCTAATCCGTACTTCTATGAAAATTAGTCGATACATCCTCCCGATTCTCGCGACCGCATGGATCGGAAGCGTTTCGTCCCGGCCGTTCGGAGATACGCTCCGGATGCGAGATTTCGGTGCGTTGCCCGATTCGGGAGAGGATGCTTCCGAAGCCTTGCGAAAAGCCGTCGCTACCATTGGAAAGCGGGAAATCCCCACCGTATTGTGTTTCGAGGCGGGGCGGTACGATTTCCATGCCCCGGGGGAGCAGGACGACCGGGTGAACATCGTGGCAAGACTCCGCGGCATTCGGGATTTAATAATCGACGGCGGTGGCGCCGAATTCATCGCACACGGGCGTTTGATGCTTTTCTTGGCTGAGGAGTGCGAAAGACTGACGATTCGCAATTTCTCGCTCGACTGGGAACGCCCCTATATCACACAGGCTTCGATCGTTGCTCTTGGGGGCGGCCATGTTGACCTGGCTATCGATCGGAAACGTTATCCCTACCACATCGAAAAGGGGCGGATCCGCTTTACGGATGAGACTTGGGAGCGTGAAATCGATCCCGAAAGTTATTCTACGGCTTACGATCCGCAAAGCGGTGCGGTGCTTTACGGTACCCGGGACTGTCCTCTCTCGGACCGCAATGCAATCTTCCGCGGCGAAGCCCGTGAAATCGCTCCGGACACGGTCCGCTTCTTCGGAACGGTCGACCGTCCCCTGCCGATCGGTACGGAACTCGCTCTTTACCATGGGCGGTATTTGTCCAACGCTATGACGGTGGTGAACTGCAGGAATGTCCGCTTCGAAAAAATCGACCTGCGCCATTCTCCCGGAATGGGCGTTTACGGACTCCGTAGCGAGAACATCCTGCTCAAGGCGGTTTGTACGGTCGTCAATCGTTCCGAAAAGCGTCGGTTCAGCTGTGCTGCCGATGCGTTCCACTTTACCAACTGCCGCGGATTGATCGAACTTGACGGCTGCAACTGCAACGGACAGGGCGACGATGCCCTGAACATACACGGCACCTATGCCCGGATAGTCGCTGTTTCGAAAGACCGGAAACAGATCGAGCTGTTCGGAGTCCGGTTCCCGGCAGAACGGGTGTTCGAAGCCGATGATGAGATCTGGCCGATTGTACGAACGACCGGATCTCGGGGGGCCCGGAACCGCATTGAACGCATTGTCAAGAAAAGCGGCAAGCGGCTTGTTGTCGCCTTGCGTGAGCCGCTCGATAAAACATTCCGGGAAGACGATTTTATCGAAAACGCCTCGTGGTATGCCAACGTATCGATTCACGATTGCTACTTCGGGCGAGCCAACCGCGCCCGCGGAATCCTGCTCACCACTCCCGGAAAGGTTGTCGTACATAACAACCGCTTCATGACGGCCGGAACGGCAATTCTCATCGAAGGAGATACCGACTACTGGTTCGAATCGGGCGCCGTGTGCGACATGGATATCCATGACAACCTTTTCGAGAACTGCGGCACTTCGGCTTCGAACAACGGCGGATCCGGCTGGGGCGAAGCCCTCATCTGCATCACTCCCTCTTTCCGCCCGGCAGACGAAAACAGCCCGGTCTATCACCGCAATATCCGGATCCGCAACAACCGTATTCTCACTTATGACCGTCCGCTGCTCCACGCCCGGTCGGTTGGGGGACTGCAGTTCGTGGCAAACTGTGTCGAACAAACATACGATTTCCCCGCCACAGCCGCACAACACCAATCATTCTGCCTTGAGGGGTGTCGAAATGTGCGCATCGCCGAGAACCGGTTTATCGGCTACGACAAACCCGATTTCGAACTGATCCATATGAACCCAAATAATATCTGTCATGAAGAAGCGAAATAAGAAAATCATTGCTGCACTGAGCGCAATCTTCGGGCTGCTTGTCATCGGGGCATTGTGCTGGAGTTTCGTACTCTGTTACAGGACACTCCATCCGCCCCGCCTGACCGATCTCAGCTGGCTCACCCGGCAATATCCTCACACCACAGAATGGCTCGACAGCATCCGCAGCAACGGATTGCTGCATGATATCATACGGTTGAATGCCGACGGAGAGCGACTCCATGCTCGGTGGCTACGGGCTCCGGAGCCTACCGAAAAGACCGCCGTGCTCTTTCATGGCTATCAGGGTTCGGCGGAAACCATGCTCATGATCGGCTATCTCTTCAATCATGATCTTGGATTCAATGTGCTGATTCCCGATCTGCGCGGTCATGGGCAAAGCGAACCTTCGGCCATCAGCATGGGGTGGACCGAACGAACGGAAGTGGAGGACTGGATCCGAACGGCAGATTCGCTTTTCGGCGGCAATACGCAGATCGTCCTGTACGGCGTTTCGATGGGTGCCGCCACTACGATGATCGCCTCTGCCGAAGAATCGCTGCCCGCATGTGTCCGCTGTGCCGTGGAGGATTGTGGCTACACTTCAACCCGGGATATCTTTGCCGATTCCTGGGAGAAGCAGTGCCGACTGCCGCTCTTTCCGCTCTTCCATCTGTCAGACCTTTGGTGCCGGATCCTCTACGGATGGAGTTTCACAAAGGCTTCTCCGCTCGATGCCGTGCACCGATGCAGGTTGCCTATGTTGTTCATTCACGGCGACAAGGACTCGGTCGTCCCCGTGGAAATGGTTCACCGGCTGTACGAAGCGAAAATCGGTGACAAGGAACTCTGGATACTTTCCGGCGTCGATCATGGTGCCGCCTATCTCCACGATCCGCAGATATATGCGCAGCGCGTCCGCACATTCGTGGAGCACTGGTTCGAATGCCCCGCCATCCTTGAACAATGAAATGACAATGAAAAAACTGCTGTTCCTTCTTTTCTGCACCGGGCTCGGACTTCCTGTTGCAGGACAACGCTGGCAGATTGATCCGGACGGAGGCATCGCCTGGAGACCCGGAAACGATACGCCCCACAGGGATCATCTCGAAATGACCAGCGAGCAGATCTCGACGGTTCTCCGTTGGGTTGTGGATGACCGAGGAGCTTTTCGCGTCGAACGTTCGCTGATCTTCCCGCTGTTGCGTGTCCGTCCCAATGATACGCATGCCAGTCTGATGTGTCGCGTGGCCACGGATATTCCCTCGCTGTTGGCCGTGAATACCTCCGCCTCGGGTTTCAATGCTTCGGCCCTGCAGTTCGAACGGGTCGAAAAGATCGTCATAGACGGTACGGTCCGGGTCTTTAGTCAATGGAGTTTTAATGCCGTGGGGGCCGGATACGAGGAGGTGGAGCATCCGGCTCCGGTCTTGGCCATGGAGCGCACGATCTTTCCTTCGCCGACACAACCCGCCCTCTGTGAACGGTATCTTATCCGCAACATCGGTTCGCAAACGCTGGAGATTTCCATCCCAGAGTTTTCGCAAATCGTGACGACCCCTTCGGAACGAGGCATTACGGGCGGCTACGTCATTCGGGCCGAATTGCTCGATGCCGGAATCCGCATACTGCAGCCCGGAGATTCGACCGTGGTGGATGCCCTCTTCCGGGCTTGTCGAGTCGGAGAGACACTTCCGCCCGCAGATGTCGGAGCCGAACTCCGCTCTCGTAGGGAGTTCGTGTCTGCAATCTCGGACAAACTGGTCCTGGAGACCCCGGATCCGGTAGTCGACACGGAATTCCGCTTTGCCAAGATCCGGGCTGCCGAAAGCATTATCAAGACCCGCGGCGGCTACATGCATGCTCCGGGTGGCGAATGTTACTACGCGGCTATTTGGGCCAACGATCAGGCCGAATACGTCAACCCTTTTTTCCCAATGCTCGGATACGACATCGGGAATCGATCGGCACTCAACGCATTCCGCCACTTCGCCCGTTTCATGAATGCTGAATACCGGCCTATTCCTAGTTCGATCATCGCCGAGGGCGACGACATCTGGAACGGGGCCGGCGATCGAGGCGATGCCGCGATGATCGCATACGGCGCTGCGCGCTACGCCTTGGCCCGCGGGGAACGGAACGAAGCCGAAGAGCTGTGGCCTTTGGTGGAATGGTGTCTCGAATACTGCCGGCGCAAACTCACTCCCGAAGGGGTCGTTGCTTCCGATACCGATGAATTGGAGGGCCGATTCCCTGCCGGCAAGGCCAATCTCTGTACATCGACACTCTATTATGATGCCTTGCGGTCGGCCGTCTATCTCGGACAGGAGCTCGGATGTCCGCGTGAAACGCTGCGAGTTTACAAACGGCAGACTTCGGAGCTCGCTGAGGCGATTGAATGCCATTTCGGCGCCACGGTTGCCGGATACGAAACTTACCGCTATTTCGATGGCTGTACGAAACTCCGCTCGTGGATATGCATGCCGTTGATCGCCGGGTTGCAAAACCGCAGCGAAGGGACTGTTCGGGCGCTGCTCGGAAAAGAGCTGATGACCGAAAACGGCCTCCTCACCGAACAGGGCAGTTCGACCTTCTGGGACCGTTCGACCCTTTATGCTCTGCGGGGAATCTACATCGCCGGGCAGGCCGACCGTGCAACGGAATTCCTCAGTCATTATGCCCGGCGCAGACTCCTGGGCGATCATGTTCCCTATCCGATCGAAGCATGGCCCGAGGGCTCTCAACGCCACTTGGCCGCCGAAAGCGGGCTTTTCTGCCGCGTTATCACCGAGGGATTGTTCGGGATTCGCCCCACCGGGTTCAGGAGCTTCGATCTTACCCCTTCAATGCCTTCCGGATGGAATCGCATGGCGTTGCGGCACATTCGGGCCTTTGAAAACAACTTCGACCTTGTCATCGAGAAACAGCCGGACGGGTTTCTGCGAGTCACGCTTGCGATTTCGGGATGCAATCCCCGAGCTTTCCGGCTTCGACAGGGAGCGTCCCTGCGTATCAAACTTCCATAATTTACAATATCCTGATGAAAAAACTGCTTCACACCCTGTTGCTGTTTGCTGTCGGGCTCTTTGCAGCCTGTCAGGCCCCGACATCCGGTGGCGATGTCTACTTGAATGATTTCCTTGACGACCTGACTGCACAAACCGACGCAGGACCGGCCATTCGGGCCGCCTTGTCCCATTGTGCCCGGATCCGGGCCGCACGGCTTATTCTTCCGGGTGGAGAACTCCGGATACGACCCGATCTGGCGGTCGAAAAGTACCAGTTCATCAGCAACAACGACGAAGGTTTGAAACGGATTGCCTTTGATTTGGTCGGCCTGCAAGATTTCACCATTGAAGGTGCTGACACGAAACTCCTTTTCACAGGTTTCGTTTCACCGTTCAACCTCGAACGTTGCCGCAACATCACGATCCGCAATCTTTCGATCGACTTTACCCGCACGTTCCACTCCGAAGGTACCGTACGGGCGGCCGGAAACGGATGGCTCGATTTGGAGTTCCCGGACAAATACCGATGCGATCTGACGGACGGATGCTTGCGTTTCCTCGATGACGAAGGTCGTGTCTACCCCTATTCCAGTTTGTTGGAGTTCGATACCCAACGATGCGAACCGGCTTTCCACGTCGACGACTACTGGCTCCCGGCCCATACCATTCCTGCTGAACGGCGTCCTAACGGATGGATTCGGATTTTCCGCAGTGATTTGAAGGCCGCGATCGGGAATACGATGGTCTTCGGGGCCGCCCGACGGCTCAATCCCGGGATCACCGTTTCCGATTCGCAGGGTATTGCAATCCTCGACGTGAAGCTCCATCACTGCGGAGGGATGGGGGTCATCGCACAACGCAGCCGCGACATCGGAATTGAACGGATGGAAGTTGTTCCGGCTCCCGGCAAAAAACGCATGATCAGCATCACGGCCGACGCCACGCATTTCTCCAATTGCGGGGGGCAGATCCGTCTAATCGACTGTACGTTCGAAAATCAGAAGGATGATGCCTCCAATATTCATGGACTATATATGCCCGTCGATACGATTTTCGATCGGGAGCGGATTTGGGTTCGCTGGGGACACAGCGGGCAATACGGCACAGATTTCCTCGTCCCGGGGATGGCGGTGGAAATTGTCGACAACCACACGCTTGAAGCCTATGCCCGGCGGATTGTTGCTAAGGTCGAACGGTTCAACAAGGAGTATTCTGCGGTAACCTTCACTGAACCCTTACCCGAGAACATTCGTCCCGGCCATCTGATTGCAGCCGACGAACCCGGTCCCGATGTTCACATCAGCGGTTGCCGGATGTCGGGAAACCGCGCCCGCGGTTTGCTGATTGGTTCCCGCGGACGGGTTATCATCGAAAACAACTATTTCCATATCGCCGGAGCCTCGATCCTCTTTGAGGGCGACGGTAACTTCTGGTTCGAACAATCCGGTGTCCGTGACGTAACAATTCGCAACAACATCTTCGCAAACGGCAATTATGGAAGCCGGGGATGGGGAAGTGCCTGCATTGCTGTCGGCAGCGGAATTTCCCAGCGGCAGACAAGTCGTTATCACCGCAATATTCAGGTCGATGGAAATCTGTTCCGAGTATTCGATCCCCGCATTGTTAATCTGTATTGCGTAGACGGATTCCAATTCTCTGCGAGCAATCGCATCGTGCGAACGTCAGACTATCCTGCGACATTCGATCCGAAGCTCCATTTCGTATTCGACCAATGCGATCACATCGAGATTCCACGACAGATTGAAATGGCTGAACAGCGTTGAAAGAGTCCTTCTAAAAAATCGACATCAGATGGGAGTTGCAACAATAAAAGTTTGCAACTCCTATTTTCCCATACTTTGGAATAAAAGTCCGCAAGACACAGCTAAAGAAGTTGGATACATTATTCTCATGTAGGATTTCATTCCGTCGTGAATAATATAACATAGGCCGTAGCAAAAACAGAGGAGGATACTCATCATATTTCCATGGAGCACTATAAAATCTGAGCGTAGCAGGTTGAAGATAAACTGGTGGTTACATCTTCATTCAACTTTTTTAGGGGGCTGGCATTTATGTCGAATGCGCACTCTTTAAATTGCCTCATTATCTGGATTTTATTCCATATTATCACATATCCCAATAACTCCGGCTTAGCACCTGACTGAAATGAAACAATAGAAAAATATTGGGTCATCAACCGGAGTGAATATTATAGACAGCAAGTTTTTCAGGCTGTAGAAAATGATAAGGCGCAATTTGCCTCCGATAATGATACAGCCATGATTCAATATATTGAGTAAATCGGCTAATTGATGTCCAAGTTAATTTCCTGCTTGTGTTACCAATAATACGACGCAGATCTTCCAATTTTATAGCCTCGAAAATATCTTCCGATGCAAAAGTATTTCCATTCCAGACTTTTTATTTCAAACGTTATATCAACTATATTTAGCCGCTGCTCCGATCTGAAAAAATACACTTCATACGTTGGCAAAAGTAAGACGACGTCTGATGAATATCCGAGATGAATCAGTAAAGTGATTCCGGGAATGAAATCGCTACTATGGACTGTCATTGCATTGAGGGAATTCGAGATGAAAATGGTCTGGTTGAAAGTAAACCATCCTGTAGTCATGGACTGCGGAAGAAAATCGCAATTCCGAAATCTCCGATTTATTGGGCAAAGCAATTTACACCTACAGATCTTATGGGAGATAGCAGTTCCGATGCAGGAACTCGGTGCCGGACGATGTCTTGACGGTTCGCAGACTTCTTTGGATCTGTTTGTAGAAGGGTTCACATGGATGATCAACATCTAGATAAATGGTTCCGATAAGTATAAGCATGTCGTACTGAACCGCAAACACGCTATTGTTTTTAGCAAATTTGCTCGGTCGGAAAATTTTTCGTAGCTTGCAGTAGGTTATTTGAAATGCGGCATTTAGATGCAATAAGCTGAAAATAAATCGTTACCTTCGCGTTACCTATTTTCCTATATAAAAGTTGTAACGACCCGATAAATCGAATCGTTACAGTTTTTTAATCCCGTTCTCTTGCGGGTTCGCCTTTTGGTTCGGGGAGCATTCGCCCCGGCTGTTCGGAAACGCTCTTTTTCAGGGGCGCGGAAGGGGGCGGCAGTCGCCGGGGAGGGGCTAATTGCCGCCTTTCAGGCGGTCGGCGTCGAGCTGCGCCCGGGATTTCGACTTGGTCACCAGCCATACCCCCGCGAAGACGCACAGCGCGGCTCCGGCCTTGGTGAATCCGAAGGTGTCGAGTCCGATCGCCACGGTGAACAGCACCGCCACGACGGGCTGCACGTAGTTGTACATCGACACGACCGTGGGCCGCAGGTGGTGCTGGCCGATGGGAACCATCAGGTAGGAGAGGAACGTGGAGCAGACCACGACGTAACCGATTCCGACCCAGGTCCGGGGCGCCAGCCCGGCGTAGTCGACCGCGGTCAGCGGACGGTAGTAGATCACCACGGCGACTATGGCGGCAAAGAGGAACATCCACTTCATCGTCGTCACGGGCGAGTAGCGGACGATCACGTTGCGGAAGGCCGTGAGGTAGGTGGCGTAGCTGACGGCGCTGACGATGCACAGCACGTCGCCCATGACGCTCGACGAGTGTCCTGTGCCGTGCTGGCTCACGAGAATCAGGATCAGCGCCCCGGCGCATCCCAGAAAGACGCCCCCGGCCTTCAGCCACGTGATCGGCTCGCGCAGGAACAGCGTCGCCAGCACCATCGTCAGCACGGGGACCACCGTGGCGATGATCGACGTGTCGATGGGCGAGGTGAGCGACAGCCCCCACAGGAACAGCATCTGGTTGAGCTGGATGCCGAAGACGGAGGCCAGGAGCAGCAGCGCGATGTCGCGCCGGGCGACCCGTTCGCGGGGCAGCAGCAGCGAGACCGTCCAGAACAGCAACGCCGCGCCCACCATGCGGTAGACGCTCAACGCGAAGGGATTGACCCCTCCGGGGTTGGCCTCGGACCAGAGTACGCTTTTGCCGATCGGGGCGTTGAGTCCCCAGACGATGTTGGCGACCCACAGGGCCGCATGTCCTTTCAGTTTTCCTTTGTCCATCTTTCGTAGCCCGTTCGAGAAGCGGGGTTCTGAAGCGGGTCGGGCGCCGATCCGTTTCCGAATCTCGATTTCGGCCGCCGCCCTTGAATTCCGGCTTTTGGCCGGGGCAAATATAAGGTAAAATTCGGTGCGATAATTGCCCGGTTTTCTTTTTGTGAGTAAAACGCGCTATAATCTCGACCTGGTTTTCGCCAACGTGTTTTTTGGAGCGAATTTTTCGTTCTACGTCTCCCTCACGCGCAATTACCTCGATTTCCAGCAGATATTCATGTTGCAGGTGCTTTCGGCGGCGGTTTTCTTCATCCCCTTCGCCCTTTTCTCCCGCTACTCCTACCGCATTACGTGGCGCGATGCGGGCAACATTTTGATTGTCACGCTGCTGATCGTCTACGGCTGGATGTACATGCTGCTCTGGGGGGCGTCTTACACCACGCCCATCGACGCCTCGGTCATCGCCACGCTCGGCCCGGCTTTCACGCTGATCATGGATCACCTGATGCACCCGCGCAAGTATATCGGGACGCGTGTCGTGGGGGTGGTCTGCGCACTCGTCGGCGCCGGAATCCTGATTCTCGGCGACGGCTTCTCGCTTACCCACGGCAGCCGCGCCCAGGGCAACCTGTTCGTGCTGGCGGCCGTGGTGGCCATCGCCGTCAATACGGTGATTATCAAGCCGCAGCTGGAGAAGCTGGGCACGCTGGTCGTGATGGGGTGGTACTACATCATCGGGCTGGCCATAACGGCGCCCTTCTTCTGGAAATACATCGACCACGTACCGTTTCTGCGGCTTCCGCTGTTTGCGCAGGCCGAACTGGGCTATATCCTCATTCTGGGAACCGTCCTGCCCATGTACCTGCTCTACCGCGGCACGGAGAAGCTGACCTCGGTGCACACGGCGCTTTACCGCTACATCCAGCCCGTGATCGCGGGCATCCTGGCCATTACGCGCGGACAGGCGCATTTCGACGCCGCGAACATCACCGCCTCGGTCTTCATCTTCGCGGGCGTCATCCTCGTGGTGGTAGGCTATAAGTATTATGTCCGCCACGGCCTGCCGAAACTGCGCAGCGACGGACGGCTGGAACACTAATCGGCCAGCAGCCGTTCGCGCCAGGCGTCGGGAACCGGTTCGCTCCGCTGGCGTGCGAAGTCGAAGACGACCATCACCGAGCGGCTTTCGCTGCGCACCTCGCCGCCGGCGAGCAGCTGCTGGAAGAGCGTCAGGCTCTTCGTTCCCACCCGTTCGCAGGTGGTCGTCACCCGCACGGGGTCGTGCATCCTGACCTGCCCCAGGTAGGAGGTCGAGGTCGAGACGGTGAGAATCCGCAGGTCTGCGAGCAGCACCTCCGCGCCCAGCACCTTTTCGTAGAACTCCATCTTGCCCACGTCGAAATACATCTGCTGCGAGACGTTGTTCACGTGCTGAAAGGGGTCCACGTCGGAGAACCGTTTCTGAATCGGGGTTTCGAGCGTGCGCGCCATCTTATTCGCGGATGATTTTCACCTCGCCGCCTTCGCCGAACGCGATGATCGACGACGCCTTGCGGGTCGGTTTGCCTTCGAAACGGGGGTTGACGACGAAATCCACGCCGTCGATGATCTCGCGGGCCACGTCCTGCAATCCCACGGGCGTCGCTTCGCCCGAGATGTTGGCCGAGGTCGAGACGATGGGCCGTCCCAGGGCGCGGAGCATCCGGCGGCAGAATTCGTGGTCGGGGATGCGCACGCCGAGCGTCCCTTCGTCGGGGATGAGGTTTTCGGCAAGCCCCGCGGCGCCCGGCAGGATGGCCGTCAGGGGCGAGGTGGCCAGCTCCATCACCTCGAAGGCGATTCCCGGGGCCTTGTTGACGTAGCGGACGATCATGTCGGCCGAGGCGCACAGCACGAGCATTGATTTCTTGTTCCCGCTCCGCTTGAGACGGTATATCCGCTCCACGGCGGCGGCGGAGGTGGCGTCGCAGCCCAGTCCCCAGACCGTGTCGGTGGGGTAGAGGATGATGCCGCCCGCGCGCATCGTGCGCACGGCCTCGTCGACCTCCCTCTGCATTTCGGTTTGCGTCTGCATGGCGGTTATTTCAGGGGTAATATTTCGATCCAGTAGTCGTCGGGGTCGTTGATGAAGTAAAGCCCCATGTCGTGGTTTTCGTAACAGACGCAGCCCATGGCGCGGTGGTGCTCGCGCACGGCGTCGTAGTCGCCCGCCACGCGCATGCAGAGGTGGCTCTCGTTCTCGCCCAGCTCGTAGGGCGCGGTGGCGTGGTCGCGCAGCCAGGTAAGCTCCAGGCGGAAGGGGCTTTGTCCGTCGCCCAGATAGACCAGCGTGAATCCTCCGTCGGAGGCCTCTTTGCGGCCCGTTTCCCGCAGCCCAAGGGCCTTGTCGTAGAAGGCGATGCTGCGGTCGAGGTCCGTTACGTTGATGTTGAAATGGTCGAAACGACTTTTGATCTCCATAAATTCAGGTGTTTTTATACGGTACAAAAGTAATTTTTAATTTTTAATCTTTAATTTTTAACTCCGAATTTTATACCTTTGCACCACGAACGAAAAAATCCGAAAAAAACGATAATCTTATGGGAAGAGCCTTTGAGTATCGCAAAGCGCGAAAAATGAAACGCTGGGGTCACATGGCCCGCACCTTCACCAAGTTGGGCAAAGAGATCGAGATCGCCGTCAAGGCCGGAGGTTCCGACCCGTCGGGCAACACCCGCCTGCGCATTCTGATTCAGAACGCCAAGGCCGAGAACATGCCCAAGGAGAACATCGAACGGGCCATCAAGCGGGCCACCGAGAAGGATGCCGCCGACTACAAGGAGGTGATCTACGAGGGATACGGCCCTCACGGCATTGCGTTCCTCGTCGAAACGGCCACCGACAACACCAACCGCACCGTGGCCAACGTGCGCATGTATTTTAACAAATGCGGCGGCACGCTGGGCAACAGCGGCTCGGTGGGCTTCCTGTTCGACCATAAGTGCGTCTTCAAGTTCCGCGCCGCCGAGGGTGTCGATCCCGAGGAGCTGGAGCTGGAGATGATCGACCTGGGGGTCGACGAGTTCTACTCCGAGGAGGACGGCATCACGGTTTACGCCCCCTACGAATCGTTCGGCGCCATCCAGAAGTGGCTCGACGACAAGGGCTTCGAGATCGTCTCGGGCGAGTCGGTGCGTATCCCCTCCGACGTGAAGGAGCTTGACGCCGAAGGCCGCGAATCGGTCGAGAAGCTGGTCGAGAAACTCGAAGAGGACGACGACGTGGTGAACGTATACCACACCATGAAGGACGCCGACGAGGAGTAGTCGCTGATTTCACGGGGCGTTTTTGCCCTTGTACCTGCGAGGCACGGACGGGATTACCGGTTCGTGCCTCGCTTCGTTTCCCCCCCCCTATGTAGCATGGCTCACTCGAAGAGGACGAACCTTTTTCCCTCCGTCAGGCAGGCGGGGCAGTACCAGTCGGCGTATTCCGACGGATAGAGGTTGCCGCAGTTCGGGCAGACTGCGAACCGGCCCGTGTCCGGGGCGTTGCGTCCCTCCTGCCGGCAGCGTTCCAGCAGGGCGATGTTCCGCATGTCTCCCGCCGAGGCCCAGGTCAGTATGCGCGCCGCATAGCGGTTGCCGCGCTCCATCGCCCGGCGGATGTCGGCTCCGGAGCGTCCGGCGTGGGCCTGTCGTTCGTAGGCGACGCTCCGTTCGAGGTTGCCGTCGGTCGTGCCGCCGAAAATGATGATCTTCCCCGGGGGCGTGTAATGACCTCCGAGATGGAGGATCGCCGTCGCGCAGTTGTTCTCCTGCAACCGCTCGGAGAAGGCCATGGCCCGGAACAGCCGTTCGGCCGTGTGGCGCTTTTCGTCGGCCGCGATGCCTGCGAAATGGTCGTATTGCACCGATTTGACGTGTTTGCGGCGGCAGCAGGCGTCCAGGTCGGCGAGCGTTTCGGCCCACGGCGAACCCTTCGGCGACCGGGGTTCGCGCGTCGCAGCGTAGTACATCCAGACAAGAATGCCTGCCGATGCCGCGAATAACAGAAGTATCAGACCGAGACGCAGTTTCATAATGTGTTGCCGGGGGAAAGGCCGCAGTCCGGAACGTGCATTTTTTGTGCCAACGGGCGCCTGTTTCATCTGCCGCCGGGGATTTTTGCAGCTCTGCTTTGGATTTCGGGTTCCAATCCCTATATTTGTAATCCGTCTTTGCGGAAACCAGGAGCGGGACGGCCTTGGGTATGAAAATCGGATTGAGCCTTTTTGCCGTGGCGGCCGCGGCTCTGCTGGCTGTCGGCTGCGGCGGAGACAAGGGCGGCGGTGAGGACGAGGCGAACTACGACGGCTGGATGCTGACCCGCTGGAAGGACGGTACGGCCTTGACCGGAACGGTTTACCTGCAACTCGGCGAAGACGAGACATTCACCCTTTACCAGAGTATCGGGACGTTCGGGTACGCCCGGTTCACCGGGACCTACGCCCTTGTCGGCGATCCGGCGACCGGGCAGGTGCTTTCGGGGACCTATGCCGACGGTACGCCGTGGGACAGCAGCTATGCGGTTGAAAAAATGACGAAGCGGGAACTGCGGCTCCGCGCGCTGAAGGACGGCGTCGTCTCGGTCTATTCCGGGGTGGCGATCCCTGCTGCGGTGAAGGACGGCGTCACGGCCGGGCGGCTGCGCCGCGCCGCGCAGGGGGAGTCGTTCCTGTAAGGGACCGGAAAGAAAACGCAAAGGGCGGACCCACGGGTCCGCCCTTTGCGTTTCAGAATACCGCGCAGACCTCCATGCTGAAGGTGAGCTTGTGAAGCCGTTCGCGCGACGAACGCACCACGGGAGGTGCGACGTCGTAATCGGTCGAGAAGCGCACGCCGAGGTTTTGCGTGGCGAGGTAAGTGGCCGAAAGCCCGGTTCCGATTATCGCAACTGTTTTCTTTTTCTGTGGATTGCACGGATGATTTCGCCGCTGACAGCCAGCAGCGAGGTGAATCCGATCACCTCGGCCCATTGCATCCACGAGAGCGGTTCGGTGCGGAACACCTCGCCTCCGAATTCCACGATCAGCACCTGTCCCACGCCGATCGCCGCGAGGATCAGGAAGAATTCGCGGCAGCCGCCGAGACATGTGAAGACCGAATGGCGCGTCTCGAATCCCTTGGCGTTGAACATGTTCCAGAACTGGAGGAAGACGAACGTCGAGAAGAACACGGTCAGTTGCTCCACCGTGAGTCCGCCTTGCAGGATCGTCCATCGGAAGAGCATTCCCAGCAGTACGACCACCATCGCCGCGCCGCACGTGAAGAGGGTGCGGGCCATGGCGGGGGTGATGATGAATTCGTCCCTCGGGCGCGGTTTGTCGCGCATCACTTCGGGGTTGGGCGGCAGCGAGGCCATGGCCATCGCCGCGAAGGTGTCCATGATGATGTTCACCCAGAGAATCTGCACCACCGTGAGCGGCATGTCGGTTCCGAACAACGCGCCGATGAAGCAGATGGTGATGGCCGCGAAGTTGATCGTCAGCTGGAACAGCACGAAACGCTGGATATTGCGGTAGAGCGAACGCCCCCACATGACGGCCGTGGCGATCGAGGCGAACGAGTCGTCCAGCAGCGTGATGTCCGAGGCGTCCTTCGCCACGGAGGTTCCCGAGCCCATCGAAAGACCCACGTTGGCGAAATTGAGCGCCGGGGCGTCGTTCGTGCCGTCGCCCGTCACGGCCACCACCTCGCCGCGCTGCTGCAACAGCTTGACGAGACGCTGCTTGTCCAGCGGCCTGGCCCGGGACATGATCTTCAGCTCCTGCACGCGTCCCAGCAGCTCCTCGTCGCTCATGGCGGCGAACTCCGTGCCGGTGATGTGGTTCCGTTCGCCATCCGCGGCGTCGTTCCACAGCCCGATCTGGCGGGCGATTTCGCGCGCCGTGGCCGGGGTGTCGCCCGTGACGATCTTGATGCCGATTCCCGCCTCCAGGCAGCGTGCGACGGCCGCCGGAACGTCCTCGCGCACGGGGTCCGAGATGGCGGCCACCGCCGCGAAGTGCAGCCCGCCCGCCTTGACCGCTTCGAGGCAGTCGTCCGACGCGGTTTCCGCCCACGCCACGGCCAGCGTGCGCATGGCGCGGCTCTGGAACCCGAGGAGCTGTTCGGCGACCTGCGCGTCCTTGCCGTCCGGGGCGCACATCGTGCGCACGATCTCCGGGGCGCCCTTCACACAGAGGATGCGGCGGCCCGAGATGCCGCTTTCGATGATCGTCGCCATGTATTTGCGTTCGGTCGAGAAGGTCAGCCGGTTGACGATCTTCGCTTCGGCGCGCAGCGGTTCGTAGTCCTCGCCTCCGGCGCGCATCCATTCGAGCAAGGCCCCTTCCGTGGGGTTGCCGATGATATGGCCTTCGGCGTCGAGGAACGCCGTGGTGTTCAGGGCCACGACCTCGGCGAATTCCCGTGCGGGAAGCGTGTCGTAGCGGATCAGTTCCTGCACGTGCATGCGGTTCTGGGTCAGCGTGCCGGTCTTGTCGGTGCAGATGACCGTCACGGCGCCCATCGTCTCGCAGGCGTGCATTTTGCGCACGAGGTTGTTGGTCTTCAGCATCCGTCGCATGGACATCGCCAGCGACAGCGTGATCGACATCGGAAGCCCTTCGGGCACGGCCATGACGATGATGGCCACCGAAACCATGAAGATTTGCAGCACGTGCTGCGAGATGGTCAGCCAGTCGCTCTCGAGCAGCCCGCCCGCGAAGATCGCCTTTCCGAGCATCACGCAGAAGATAAGCGCCGAAAGGAGGATGCCCAGCCGGCCGATCAGACGCGAGAGGCGCGTCAGCTGATGGTCGAGGGGCGTCTGCTCTTCGCTCTGCACGGTCGACTGCTCCGTGACGCGTCCGGCTTCGGTCGCATCGCCCACGGCCGTTACGACCATCACGCCGTAACCGTCTGCCACGGTCGTGCCGCGCAGCACCGCGTTTGAGGGATAGGTCGCCTCGGGGTCGAAGTCGGCTTCGTTGACCGTCTTGTCCACCTCGGGTTCGCCCGTGAGCGTCGATTCGTTGATTTTCAGCGATACGGCCTCGACCAGTTCGCCGTCGGCGGGAATCGTCTCGCCGCTCTCGATGTAGACCACGTCGCCCGTGACCACGTCGCGTCGCGGAATTTCGCGGATCGACCCTTCGCGCATCACCTTCACGGGGATGTCGTCGTTCACTTGGTTGAGCCTCCGGAAACGCCGCTGGGCGTCCCATTCGAACCAGAATCCGACGCAGGTGGCGAGGATGATGGCGCAGATGATGCCCACCGATTCGGTGAAGTCCTTGTGGACGAATCCGATGATGAGCGACAGCACGGCGGCCAGCAGAAGGATGCGGATGATCGGGTCGCGGAATTTTTCCAGCAGCAAGCGCCAGGCCGAATCGTCCTTCGGCGGGGTGATGACATTGTCGCCGTGACGCCGGCGGCTTTCGTCGATTTGCGGGGTAGTCAGTCCTTTGGGGTTGTAGCGAATCATCGGGTATTATAGTTTGTGTACGGAAAATTGTCGTGTCGAGGCGTCGAGCCGCACGGCGATGAACAGCAGGATCGTGAAGGCGATGAGCGACGAGCCTCCGTAGCTCATAAACGGCAGCGGAATGCCCATCACGGGCATCAGGCCGATGGTCATGCCCACGTTGACCAGCACGTGGAACAGCAGGATCGCCGCCACGCAGTAGCAGTAGATGCGTCCGAACGGCTCCTGCTGCCGTTCGCCCATGCGCATCAGCCGCAGGATCAGCAGGCACAGCAGCGTCAGCACCACGACCGAGCCGAGGAATCCCCACTCCTCGCCCACGGTGCAGAAGATGAAGTCGGTGTGCTTTTCGGGGACGAACCCGTATTTGATCTGGGTCCCTTCGAGGAAGCCCTTGCCCCAGAAGTTGCCCGAGCCGATGGCGATTTTCGCCTGGTTGACGTTGTAGTCGGTTCCGAGCGGGTCGCTGATGATGCCCAGGAAACTCAATATACGGTCGCGCTGGTGCTGTTTGAGGATCGAATTGAAGATGTAGTCGGTGGTGGGCAGGAAGATGAGCGAACCGACGAACAGTCCCAGCGTGATGAAGATGTTGGCGAGGTTCGAGCGGTAGGCGTATACGGCGGCGAAGACCACGGCCGCGAGGGTCGTCGTGAGCAGGCTGTGGTAGAGATCGAGCGTTCCGGGGGCGATCAGCGCCATCACGAGGCACAGCAGGATGGCCGACAGCATCACCGCGGCCAGGAACACGAGGCGCGAGCGCCACTGGCCGTTCATCATCGCCTCGGAGAGCGTGCAGACCAGAATCAGCGTCACGAGCAGTGTCATCGGCGAGAGGAGGAACGAGACGATGAACAGCGCGGCGATCAGCAGCACCGGGATGCAGAGCCATTTGTTCAGCCCTTCGCGGTAGAGCACGAAAAGGAACGACCCCAGCACGATGCCCGACCCGGTGTCGTTCTGCAGGATGATGATGAAGAGCGGAATGCAGATCACCACGGCGACCTTCATCAGGTCGCCCGCGCGGTTGATCGAGAAGGAGTATTCGCTCATCACGCGGGCCAGGGCCAGGGCCGTGGCGATCTTGGCGAACTCCACGGGCTGCACGCGCAGCGACCCGAACTCGAACCACGCCTTCGCGCCGTTGACCTCGCGGCCGAAGAGCAGCGCGGCCACGAGCAGCGCGATGCCGCCCAGATAGGCCGGGTAGGCGAACATGTGGTAGAACCGTTCGTCGAGCAGCAGGACGATGATCGCCGTGACCCACGCCATGCCGATCCACATCAGCTGCTTCATGTAGAAGTGCGAGAACGAGAGCAGGTCGGCCGCGCTGTCGTCGTACGACGCCGAAGTGATCGAGATCCATCCCGCCGCGACGATCAGCACGTAGAGCAGGACGGTCCAGCCGTCCACGCCGTAAAAGATGCCGTTATGCCGGTTATTTGTCATAAGCGGGATAATAGATGTTCATGTCCTTGATGTATTGCAGCAGTTCGGGCCTGCGGATCGTGTCCGTCAGGTAGTACTCTTCCAGCAGGCTGGCGATCGGCAGGGCCGCCGAGGCGCCGAATCCGCCGTTTTCGACGTAGACCGAAATGGCGATCTTCGGATTGTCCTTCGGTGCGAACGAGAGAAAGGTCGAGTGGTCGCGGCCGCGCGGGTTTTCGGCCGTTCCGGTCTTGCCGCAGACGTCCAATCCTTCGAGCCGGGCGCGGGTCGAGGTTCCCCCGACGTTCACGCCCCGCCACATGCCCTCGACGATGGGTTCGAAGTGTTTCGGTTCGACCATCGTGTAGTGGCGTTCGTAGAAACGCGCATCGAGCGAGTCCTGTCCTTCGATCTTCTTCACGATGTGCGGGATGTAGTAGTAGCCGCGGTTGGCCACGATGCACGCCAGATTGGCCAGCTGCAACGGCGTGCAGCCCAGCGCATCCTGCCCGATCGAGAGCGACAGCACCGTGAGCGAGTTCCACGAACCCCGGTACTGGCGGTCGTAGTAGGCGCGGTCGGGCACGTATCCGTTGCCCTCGTCGAGGAAGTCCGAACCCAGCTTGCGCCCGAATCCGAAGCTCTCGACATATTGTTTCCAGACGTCGTAACCCTCCTTCACGCTTCCGTATTTGGGGTTGTCGAGGATGTCGCGGAAGACGTAGCAGAAGTAAGCGTTGCACGAGGTCGCCACCGCGAAGCGCAGGTCCAGCGGCGAGGCGTGGGCGTGGCAGGCCATCTTCAGGCGGCCCGCCTGGTAACCCATGTGGCAGGAGTGCAGGTCCGAAGGCCGGAGCACCCCTTCCTGCAGGCCGATCAGCCCCTGCACCAGCTTGAAGGTCGACCCCGGGGGGTATTTGGCCTTCACCGCACGGTTGAACAGCGGCTTGCGCTTGTTGTAGAGCATCTTCATGTAGTTGTTGCCCCGCTGGCGCCCCACCAGTTCGTCCGGATCGTACGTCGGCGAGGAGACCATCATCAGGATTTCGCCCGTCGAAGGCTCGATGGCCACCGCGGCTCCCACCTTGCCGCGCATCAGCTCCTCGCCCAGCAGTTGCAGGCGGGCATCGATGGTGCTCACCAGATAGCGTCCCGGTTCGGGAACCGAGTCGTAGCGGCCGTTCATGTAGGAACCCTTGATCGCCCCGTGGGTGTCGATCTCCTGAATCCGGACGCCCTTGCGGCCCCGGAGCTGCGGCTCGTAGGCCGACTCCACGCCGTTCATCCCTACGTAGTCGCCCGTCTTGTATTCGGGGTTGCGCTTCAGGTAGTCGGGGTTCACCTCGCTCACATACCCCAGCAGGTTGCCGCCCACTTCGCGGGGATACCGGCGGACGGTGCGGTAGACGGTGTAGAACCCCCGGAAGTTGCACTCGTCGAAGCGCAGTTTGTCCTCCTTGGAGATGTAGTTCATAATCAGCCGCGGCGCCCGCGGACGCATCCGCGCGTTGGCCAGTTCGCGTTCGAGCCGGGCGCGCGAAAGTCCCAGCACGTCGCACATGCGGGCCGTGTCGAAGCCCTGTTTGCCGATTTCGCTCGATATGACCATCAGGTCGTAGCATTCGCGGCTCTGCACCAGATATTCGCCGTTGCGGTCGAAGACCTCGCCGCGCGGCGGGTACTGCACGACGTGGCGCAGCACGTTGGCGCGCGCCAGATCGTCGTAGCGCGAATCGAAGAGCTGGATGTAGGCCAGCCGTCCGACGATCAGCGCGAAGATCAGCAGGACGATGACCTGCAGGGTGCGCATCCGCATGAAACTCTCGGAGTTTCTCATATGCGCACGGGGATTTTGGCGGTGAAGATGCGGGCGATGATCCAGATGAAGCCCGCCGATACTGCCGTGCTGACGACGATGCGCAGCAGCGTATGGAGCGCGTGGGTCCACGAAAGGGCCTCCAGCGAAAAGAATACGGCGTGATGCACGAGTGTCAGCGCCACGAGGTAGGTGATGAACTTTCGTTCGCCCAGGCGCGCCGACGAGGGGATGCCCCCTTCGCGGACGTTGTCGCGGCCGCAGATCATGCCGGCCAGGGTCGGGCGCAGGAAGGCGATCAGCAGCGTGGCGATCGTGTTGATCCCCGCCGCGCCCATGGCGAAGTCCATCGTGACGCCCAGCGCCAGTCCGGCGCCCAGAACTGCCGCGGGCGGCGTGTCGAGCGGCAGCAGGGCGATGAAGACGATGTATACGAGCGGGTTGAGGTAGATGCTGATGGTCAGGTTGTCGAACAGGAAAACCTGAAGCAGCGCCGCCGCCGCGAAAAGTCCGAGATATGGTAGTGTGCGGTACATTTAGTCGTTCCGGGTGTGTTGTTCGATTTGTTCGCTTTGCTGCAGGTTGCGGATTTCGTAGAAGTCGCGGTTGCCGACCAGCACGACTTCGTTCAGCCGCGACATTTCGGCTGCGAGCCGCACCCGTACCGTGTAGGCCGTGCGGGTCTCGTTGAGCGAGGCGCTCTCGACCCAGCCGATCAGCACGTCGGCGGGAAAATACTGCGAGAATCCGGTCGTCACGACCTCCTGTCCGGGCTTCGGGTCGGCGTATTTCGACAGCTCGCCGAGGATCACCACGTTCTGGTCCAGCCCGTCCCAATAGATCGAGCCGTAATATTCGGCGTCGGCGAGCTTGCCGCTGGCCCGGAACGAGGTGTTCAGCACCGACATCGCCACGGCGTAGCGTTCCGTGCAGTCGACGACGTAGCCGGCCATCGCGCCGTCGGGCGAGAGGACGGCCATCTCTTCGACCACGCCGTCCTGACGTCCGCGGTTGAGCGTGATGAGGTTCTGCGCCCGGTTGACCGTGTTGGCCACGACCGATGCCGTGACGAAGCGGTATTTCGATTCGCCGATGTCCTGCATATAGCTGTCCAGCCGCGCGTTGGTTTCGGCCTCCTCGTACTGGGCGAGCCGCTCTTCGAGCTGTGCGACGCGGCCCAGCAGCAGCCGGTTTTCGTGCCCGAGGCTGAAGTAACGCCTTATGCCCGCGAAAAATCCGTGCACGCCTCCCGCCACCTGGTTCGACCGTGCGAGCAGCCGGGCCTGGGTGTAGTGGGTGGAGTGGGCGTAGTAGCTGATGGCCGCGACCTCCAACGCCACGAACAGCACCACGACGTAGATGCTTCGTATGAACTCGAACAGTTTGCGCAAAGCAGTTCCTTAATTTAAGATTGCGGACCAAGGCCCGCAATCCGTATTTGTCAATTTATCCGATTCTTGTCGGAACGAACCGTATTTCGGGCTTCGCGAAGTCGGCGGTGCAGGGGCATACTCGGGTATGTGACTGCACCGGACGGCGAACGAAATGCGGAAGACGGCCGTTATCGCAAGAATCACTTCATCAGGAACGAGAACCGGTTGATATTCTTCAGCGCGATTCCCGTTCCGCGGGCGATGGCCCGCAGCGGGTCTTCGGCGATGTGGAACGGAATGCCGGTCTTTTCGTTCAGCCGCCGGTCGAGTCCCTTGATCAGCGCGCCGCCGCCGGCGAGGTAGATGCCGTTCTTCACGATGTCGGCGTACAGCTCGGGCGGCATGGATTCGAGCACCTTCATCAGCGCCGCGTCGATCTTCGTGAGCGACTTTTCCAGCGCGTAGGCGATTTCGCTGTACGAGAGCGACACGGTCTGGGGCAGTGCGGTCAGCATGTTGGGACCCGTCACGACGAAGTCCTCGGGCTCCTGCTCCAAGTCCGAAACGGCGGCGCCGATCGAACATTTGATCGCCTCGGCCGTGCGTTCGCCGATGCGGATGTTGTGCTGCTGGCGGACGTAGCTCTGGATGTCGTTGGTGAAGACGTCGCCCGCGGTGTTGATCGACTCCGAGCAGACGATGCCCCCCAGCGAGATGCAGGCGATCTCCGACGTGCCGCCGCCGATATCGATGACCATGTTGCCTTCGGGGGCTTCGACATCGAGGCCCGCGCCGAGCGCCGCGGCCATCGGTTCGTAGATCATGTAGACTTCGCGCCCTCCGGCGTGTTCGGCCGAGTCGCGCACGGCGCGTATTTCGACGTTGGTCGACCCGGAGGGAATGCAGATCACCATGCGCAGCGAGGGTGCGAAGAGGCTGCCCGAGGTCTTGACCTTCTTGATCATGCCGCGCAGCATCAACTCCGTGGCGTTGAAGTCGGCGATCACGCCGTCTTTGAGCGGACGGATGGTTTTGATGTTCGGGTTGGTCTTCTCGTGCATCTGGCGGGCCTGCTGGCCGATGGCCACGAGTTTGCCCGTGTGGACGTCCAGCGCCACGATCGAAGGTTCGTCGACGACGACCTTTCCGTTGTAAATTATCAGCGTGTTGGCCGTTCCGAGGTCGATGGCCAACTCCTGTGTCAATGAAAAAATTCCCATATTCCTACACCCAACTGTTCTGTTTCGTGAAATGCTTTATTCTCAATCCGATACGCACCCGCGACGCCGCTTCGGGCTTCGGCGGATGACATATCCCGACAAAGGTAGCAAAAAGCCCCGGAACTTTTTGTATTTTATTCTGATTTTTTTTAATTACATTTGTGCTGGAAAAACTGAATCTCCGCATGGAATACAAAATCGGAACCGACGCCCGCTGTGCGGTCATCGGCTATGGAAGCTGGGCGACGGCCATCGTCGGACTGCTTGCAGCCAACGGCCGGCGCGTAGGGTGGTATGTCCGCAATCCCGAGGTGCTCGAATCGCTGTGCTCGGACGGCCGCAACCCCCGCTATCTGAACGATCTGGAGTTCGACCGCAACAGCATCGCCCCCTCTTCCGACCTCGACGCCGTGGTGCGCGACGCCGACATCGTGATCCTCGCCACGCCTTCGGCCTACCTCAAGGATTTCCTCGCCCCGCTGACCGTTCCGCTCCGTGACAAATTCGTCGTTTCGGCCATCAAGGGCATCGTCCCGGGCGACTACCAGACCGTCGTGGAGTACATCCACGACCATTACGGGCTGTCGTATAGGCAGATCGGGCTGGTGACCGGGCCTTCGCACGCCGAGGAGGTCTCGCGCGGCAAGCTTTCGTACCTCACGGTCGTCTGCGCCGATCCCGAAAACGCGCGGCGCATCGGCGAACGCTTTGCCGGGGAGAACATTCGCCTCAGCTATTCCGCGGATCTCTATGGCGTCGAATACGCCGCAATTCTCAAGAATATCTACGCCCTTTCGGTCGGCATCGCCGTGGGGCTGGGCTACGGCGACAATTTTCTGGCCGTGCTGATCGCCAATGCGGCGGGCGAGATGACGCGTTTCCTGGAGGAGAGTTATCCCGATGAGCGCAACACGCAGGTCTCGGCCTATCTGGGCGACCTGCTGGTGACCTGCTATTCGACTTACAGCCGCAACCGCCGGCTGGGGCTGCTCATCGGCCACGGCTGTACCGTCAAGAGCGCCCTGAACGAGATGACGATGGTCGCCGAGGGCTATTTCGCGGCCGACTGCATCCGTCACATCAACTTCCGCCACCGGGTCGACATGCCCATCGCCGACATGGTTTACCGGGTGCTCTACGAGGGCGCCTCGGCGCGCAGGTGCATGCAGGAACTGACAACCAAATTAATTTAGTTAGCGATATGATGAAAAATGTGAAATTGGACATTGCCAAGACGGGCATTGAAATTTCCGCCGACATCGAGGCCAAAGCGCAGGCAGCCAATGCTCTGCTGCATTCGGGCAAAGGCGCCGGCAACGATTTTCTGGGTTGGGTGCACCTCCCCTCCTCGATTTCGGAGAACGAGATCGACGCCATCCGGAAGGAGGCTGCGAAACTGCGCTCGAAGGCCGACGTGGTCGTCTGCATCGGCATCGGCGGCTCGTACCTCGGCGCCAAGGCCGTGCTCGAAGCCATGAGCGATCCCTTCAAACTCCTGCACAAGGAGCAGAAGGACCCCACGGTCATTTTCGCCGGACAGAACATTTCGGAGGATTACACCGCCGAACTGCTCGCCGCGCTGAAGGAGCATTCGATCGCCGCCATCGTGATTTCGAAGTCGGGCACGACGACCGAGCCGGCCATCGCGTTCCGCCTCATAAAGGCCGAGATCGAGAAGCGTTACGGCAAGAAGGAGGCTGCGGAGCGCATCGTGGCCATCACCGACAAGGCGCGCGGGGCGTTGAAGACGCTCGCCACGCAGGAGGGATACCCGACGTTCGTCATTCCCGACGATGTGGGCGGACGCTTCTCGGTGCTGACCCCCGTGGGGCTGCTGCCGCTGGCCGTCGCCGGTGTGGACATCGCGGCCCTCGTCCGCGGTGCGCAGGAGATGGAGAAGGCCACGGCCGAAGGCGTCGCTTTCAAGGAGAATCCGGCAGCCGTCTACGCCGCCGTGCGCAACATCCTCTACAACGGAGGCAAGAAGATCGAAATCCTGGGTTCCTACGAGCCTAAACTGCAATATATCAACGAGTGGTGGAAACAGCTCTACGGCGAGAGCGAGGGCAAGCAGGGCAAGGGCATCTTCCCGGCGAGCGTCACGCTGACGGCCGACCTGCACTCGATGGGCCAGTATATCCAGGACGGCGAGCGCACCCTGTTCGAGACGATCATTTCGGTGGCCAAACCCGCCGCCGAAGTGCTGATCGAGGCCGACGGGGAGAACCTCGACGGGCTGAACTTCCTGGCCGGGAAGCGCATTTCGGAGGTCAACCGCATGGCCGAGCTGGGCGTTCAGCTGGCCCACGTGGACGGCGGTGTGCCGAACATCCGCATCGAGATTCCCGAAATCTCGGAGAGCGTGATCGGCGGCCTGCTGTACTTCTTCGAGAAGGCCTGCGGCATCAGCGGCTATATGCTGGGCGTGAATCCCTTCGACCAGCCGGGCGTCGAGGCCTACAAGAAGAACATGTTCGCCCTGCTGGACAAACCCGGCTACGAGGAGGCTTCGAAAGCCATCAAGGCCCGTTTGTAAAACGGGTTTCAGGGGCGTGGGCGGCGGCGTTTCCGAGCCGCTCCTGCGCTTCCATCCGGCTGGTTTCTAAAGCCGATACCGAAAAAGCCAATCCCCGGCGGGGATTGGCTTTTTTTATTTATTGGCCGCGGCGTTTATTGACCGCGCACCCGTCGGCCTTTCTCGGTGAAAATCTCTGTTTCGCCCTCTTTCTGCATGTAGAGCGGTTTTTCCCGGAAACCGCCGTTCGGAGCCGCGACGCTCTTTCCGGCTTCTGACGTGTCGGCCTGCGTGTCGATGACGGTATGTCCCTCCTTGTAATAAACAGCGTCGTAGACGCACGGGACGATCGGTCGGCCGCGGTCGTTCAGCATGCCCCACTTGCCGTCGCGCCGGACGATTGTGAATCCGGGGGTGGCTATGAGCAGGTACGCCAGCTCATAGACGCACGGCACGACGAGACGGCCTTTCGGATCGACGCAGCCCCATTTCCCGTCGGCGAAGCCCAGGTTCTGCAACCGGGTGTCCGCGAAATCCGTGCGACCGTCGTTCACGAACGCCACCTTGTCCCGGACCGGGAAGATGAACCCGTAGAACGGCGTGACCCGGTTGCCTTTCCGGTCGATCAGGGCCGTCGGGCAATCCGAGAGAATCGGCACTTTGAATTTGTCGACTTCGTTTTTGACCATCGCGACGCTCTTGTCGAACCCGTATTCCCCGAAACTGCCGCACCAGTCGTATTGCAGAGGGACGGCCGTTGCGCCCGAGGGGTCGATGAACCCCCATTTGCCGTTGAGCCGTACGGCGGCCCGGTCGCCGATAAACTGCCGGGCGTCTTCGTAGCGGGCATTCCCGAAAACGGCGTGGCCGTATTCGTCGATGAAATAACACGGGGCGGAACCCCGCGTCCGGTTCATGTAAAGCTGCGGACACTGCGAAGCGGCGCACGATGACAGCGCGAGGCTGATTAATAAGATATATGGACGCATCGGTTTAATATCTGACGTGTTTCTCCGTGTCGTGTTTTTTCTCAAAAATGTACTGTTCCTTCCAATTCAGGGGCGCTGCTTGCATTATATTATTTATAGATGCAGGGGGGGGGAGGAGACAAAAAAGGCGAACTCTCTTCAAGTTCGCCTTTTTTCATGGAAAAAAATCGGCCTATATGACTCCCTGCTCGACCATCGACTTGGCGACTTTCATAAAGCCCGCGATGTTCGCGCCCTTCATGTAGTTGAGGTAGCCGTCCTTCTCGGTGCCGTACTCCACGCAGGCGTGGTGGATCGACGACATGATCTGGTGCAGCTTGGCGTCGACCTCCTCGGCCGTCCAGTTGAGTTTCTGCGAGTTCTGCGTCATTTCGAGACCCGACGTGGCCACGCCGCCGGCGTTCACGGCCTTGCCCGGTCCGTAGGGAATCTTCGCCGCGATGAAGGCGTCGATGGCCTCCGGGCGGCAGCCCATGTTCGAAACCTCGGCCACGACCTTCACGCCGTTGGCCAGCAGCCGTTTGGCGTCCTCGCCGTCCAGCTCGTTCTGCGTGGCGCACGGCATGGCGATGTCCACCTTGACCTCCCACGGTTTCTTGCCCGCGAAGAACTGCGAGCCGGGGAATTTCTTGGCGTAGGGTTCCACCACGTCGTTGTTCGACGCGCGCAGTTCGAGCATGTAGGCGATCTTCTCGGCGTCGAGACCCGCAGGATCGTAGATGTATCCGTCGGGACCCGAGATCGTCACCACCTTGGCGCCCAGTTCCGTGGCCTTCGTCGCCGCGCCCCAGGCCACGTTGCCGAAGCCCGAGATGGCGATGGTCTGGCCCTTGATGTCCATGCCGGCCTTTTCGAGCATCTGACGCAGGAAATAGACGGCTCCGAAGCCCGTCGCCTCGGGACGGATCAGCGAACCGCCGTAGGTCATGCCCTTGCCCGTCAGCACGCCGGTGTTCTCCTGGGCCAGCTTGCGGTACATGCCGTAGAGATAGCCGATTTCGCGTCCGCCGACGCCGATGTCGCCTGCCGGAACGTCGGTCTGCGGACCGATGTGACGCCACAGTTCGGTCATAAAGGCCTGGCAGAAGCGCATCACCTCACGGTCCGACTTGCCTTTGGGGTTGAAATCCGAACCGCCCTTCGCGCCGCCCATCGGGAGGGTCGTCAGCGCGTTCTTGAAGATCTGCTCGAAACCGAGGAACTTCAGGATCGAGGGGTTCACCGAGGGGTGGAAGCGCAGTCCGCCCTTGTAGGGGCCGATGGCGTTGTTGAACTGCACGCGGTAGCCCGTGTTCACCTGCACGTCGCCCTTGTCGTCGACCCATACGACCTTGAACGTGAAGGTTCGGTCGGGTTCCACGATGCGTTCGGCGATGCGGTTTGCCTCGAATTCCGGGTGCTGGTTGTAGGTTTCCTCTACCGTCATGAGAACTTCGCGCACGGCCTGCAGGTATTCGCTTTCGCCGGGATGCTTGCGCTCAAGTTCCGCCATTAATTTGTTTACGTTCATATTGCCTGAAGTTTTAAAGGTTGTTTCTTTATTACAAATATAAAACTATTTCTTATAAATTGTAACTGCAACATGATTTTTTCCGAAAATTCGTTATTTATTTCTCCTTTTCTCCGGAAAATGTCGTATCGGTGCGCTGCGGGCTATTCCTCCCGCGCTTCGTCCGGCGTCTCTTTGACGATGCCTTTGTTCGAGCGGCCGTCGATGCAGACCCACAGCGGACGCTCGAAACGCACCTGCCGCAGGAAGCTGCCTTCGTAGATCGCGGCGCATTTGTCGAGCGCCTCTTCGCGGAATACGCCGTCGCCGCGGAAGGGGCTGATCGTCAGGTAACCCACGCCCAGCGAGGTGACGTTCTGGAAGAAGTGCGTGCCCTGCGACGGCTCGACGTCGAATTTCTCGATGCCGCATTCGACGATCACCTTGGCTTCGGAGATGTGGTTCCACTTGACGGGTACGCCGAGGAACGGGTCCGACGAACCCCAGCGGCCGGGACCGACGAGTATGTAGGAGCGTTTTTCGTCGCGCATGCGGCGGTTCAGCTCCAGCAGTTCGTCGGCGATCTTCTCGGTCGAAAGCGAACTGAACGTGCCGCTTTTGATGTAGATGACGTCCGAGATGTCGTTCATCATGCCGATGCCGAGGGCGTTCTCGCCGTAGACCAGCGCATCGGAGGTGTCCACTTCGCTCCAGTCGATCGGCCGGTTGTCCTGATTGTCGATGATCGGGCGGATCTGCAGCAGGTTGAAAATCTGCTGCTCCCCCGGCGCCACGTCCATATTGACGGCGAATTCGACCTCCACGGGGCAGCGCATCTCCTCGGCGCCCATGTGCAGGATGTCGGTGACGATCTCCGCCAGCGGGAAGGTGTTGTATTTCAGTATGTTGTTGAATGTTATGACTTTGCGGCCCCGGTCGAAGGGGCTGTCCGAGATGCGCTCGTTCTCGCGGTCCCACACCGAGCAGACGAAGCGCGAATTGCGCAGTTCGGCGATCTGGGCGATGTCGAGCCGCCGCAGGTTCACCGCGTCGTCGATCGACGTGCGGAACTCTTCGGGCTGCAGGCTCAGGGCCAGCACTTCGTTCTGCGTGTCGCGCAGCGCCAGTTCGGGCGTCGAGGTCTGGAGCACCTTCTGCGGATAGCGGGGCGAGAAGCGCAGCGTGCGCCCTCCGTCCACGACCAGCTTGCCCAGTCCCATGGCGACGTTGCACACGCCGTCTTCGGGGGCTTCGTTGCCGATGGGGTAGTAGTTGATCGAACGCGCCACGCCCGAAAAGGTCGGGAAGAAAAGTCCGTTCTGCTCCGTGCCGCACACCTCCTGTATGATGACGGCCATTTTCTCCTCCGAGATCAGGTTCTGCGACGAGGAGAGATAGGCCCTCGACGATGCGAAGTAGACCGAGGCGTATACGCTCTTGACCGCCTTGAGCAGCAGACGCAGCATCTGGTCCTCGTTGTCCACATAGGGGATCATGTAGGTCGAGTAGATGCCGGCGAACGGCTGGTAGTGCGAATCCTCCAGCTTCGACGACGACCGCACGGCCAGCGGCGTACTGACGGTCTTGATGTAGGCTTTCAGCTCGCGCTGCAGTTTGACGGGAATCGTCGAACTGACGAACTCCGAGAGTATCTCCTCGTCCGAAAACTCCTGTGAAATGATGTATTTGAGTCCGTTGTTGCGGATGAATTCGTCGAAATAGTCCGTTGCGATCACCACCGAGCGGGGAATCATGATGCGCAGGTTGTCGTGCTTGTCGTACTGGCGGTGCTTGAGCAGCATCGAGTTCATGAACGCCAGACCGCGGGCCTTGCCGCCGAGCGAGCCTTCGCCGATGCGGGCGAAAGCCACCGCATCGCTGTAGGTCTCGGTGTCGAAGCGCGCCACCACGCCCTGTCCGAGCAGGATGCGGTAGTCCTTGATGAGGTTCACGATGCGCTGGCGGTGTTCTTCGGTGGTGGCGAACTGGCTCTTGTTGCCCCGGCGGATGGCCGCGGCCAGCGGGAAGAGACCCCGCGAGTAGAGCCATTTCGAGAGGTGGTTCTGCGAGGTGTGGTATTCGAACGCCTTGTCGGGAATCGTGGCGATCATCTCCTGCATCTGCGCCAGATCCTTGGCGCGGCCGATGACGGCTCCCGTATCGGGGTCCTTGAAGAGGAAGTCGCCGAATGCGAACTCCTTGGCGATATATTCGTGCAGCTGCGAGAGCAGCGTTTTCGAATTCTTGGCGATGAATCCGGCTCCCAGCCCGCGGGCCTGCGCCTCGAATTCGGTCTGCGACGACTGCAACAGTACGGGCATCAGCGGGTTGTCCTCCTTGATGCGGCGGCAGAGGTCGATGCCGGCGTCGCGCTTCTCGCTTTCGGGCGGGTCGTTGCGGTGGAGTACGAACCCTACGTCGGAAATCACGCCCAGCATGTTCTTTTTGTAACGGTCGTAAAGCTCCACGGCCTCCTCGTAGTTGGTGGCGAGCAGGATCTTGGGGCGTGCGCGTTTGCGCAGGATCTGCTGCTGTTCGTTGAGGGCGTCCTTCAGGAATTCGGTGTTCTGCAGCAGGATCAGCTTGTAGAGTTCGGGCAGGTAGGTCGAGTAGAAGCGGATCGAGTCCTCGACCAGCAGAATGGCCTGCACGCCGCCCTCGACGATATCCTCCTCGGCGTTCATCTTGTCCTCGACCAGCTTGATGATCGCCATGATCAGGTCGGTGTTGCCGTGCCAGCCGAAGATGTAGTCGAGTCCCGAACGGTCCTGCTCCTCGATGCGGCGGTAGATGTCCTTCGAGAAGGAGGTGAGCAGCGCCACGGGAATCTGCGGATGGCGCTCCTTGACGATCTTGGCGAACGTGAAGACGTCCAGTTCCCCCACGTTGTACATCGTCAGGATGAAGTCGAACGAATCGTCGCGTCCGAGCAGGTCCAGCGCCTCGCGCGTCGAACTGACGCGCGTGAACGACGGCGGGTTCGACATGTTCAGGTCGAGGTACTCCTGATTGATCTGCGACTCGATATGTCCGTCTTCTTCGAGAATATACCCGTCGTAGCTGCAGCATACCAGCAGGATTTTGTGGATGCGGTATTTCATGAAGCGGTACTGGGGCCTGTTCCCGTCCGAAAGGGATTGTTCGAGATTCTTGTTCATCGTGTCGCCTGATTTGTTTTAACAAAAATAGAAAAAAATCCGCGAAATGAGAAACCGTGCGTTTTTACCTCCGTGCCGCCGCTCTGCCGTCTCCGTGCCGTACCCCGTGCTGCTTCCGCATCGTGTCTTGTACTGCCTCCGTGCCGTTTCCGTACCGTCTCTGCGCTGTTTCGGCGGCATCTGTCTCTGTGCGTCTCCATACGGCTCCGCCGGCCGGAACGGCGGCGGGGTTTTCACGGTTCCGCAACCGGGTCGCAGGCCCGGACTTCTGCGGCCGCCGGCGCTTCGGCGCTGAACACCATGTGCCGCCACAGGTACGGGATGCGCCCCGCGCCGGTGAAGGCCATGTTGCGGAACCCGGCTTCCCGCAGCAGGATGGCGAGCGTCCTGCGGGACCAGAATTTGATATGGCCGCCCTCCCACAATGCGCTGTAGTGGCGGTCCGCTTTGCCGGTGAGGGCGATCGAGAGGTTTTTCAGGTACCCGTGGTAGGGCGTGGTGAGTATGAAACGTCCGCCGCCGTTGGCTTCGAGGATGCTGCGGACGAAGGCGGCGAATGTCCGCGGGCTGTGAAGGTGCTCAATGACCTCCATCGAGATCACGGTCCTGAAGGGGATTTTCCGCAGTTCGGGCAGCAGCTCGCCCGTCGTCACGTCGCAGACGAAGAAACGGCCGGGATTCCCCCCCCCGTCCGATTGGCGATGGCTATGCCCTGCCGCGATGCGTCGATGCCGTAAACGTCGTAGCCCTTGCCGGCCAGATAATTTGCGGTGAATCCGTTGCCGCAGCCGACGTCCAGAATCGGGGTGCCGTCGGCCGGGAGCAGCCGCTCGATGTATTTGCAGAGGAGTTCGTGGTAGAATGCGGGCTGAGCATCGCTCCAGCCGAATTCGCTGTAGTCTGTTGTCATGGGGATCGGGGGATTGTGCGGACGCAGTTTCCACAAAGATAAACAATTTTTCCTTGCGGACAAGCGAACCGGCCGCCGCGTACGGGTCTGCGGCTTTGCGACTTTCCCGCCCGTTTCATTCCATTTTCGTTTTTTATTTCTATCTTTGTTCTGGTCTATAAAAAACATCCATGAATGAACAGTGACAAATACGTGCTTCAGGAGGTCGTCACGCCCGCGCTCGAACGCGAGTGGCTCGACCTCCCCAAGAAGATTTACAAGGGCAACCGCAACTGGGTCTGCCCGCTCGATACCGATATCCGCAAGGTTTTCGATTCGGCCCGCAACGAGCAGTTCGCCGAAGGCGAAGCCGTCCGCTGGGTGGTGCGCAACCGTGCCGGCGAGGTCGTGGGGCGCATCGCGGCGTTCTACAACCGCGAGAAGGCCTCACTCGAAGAGCAGCCCACGGGCGGCTGCGGATTCTTCGAGTCGATCGACGACCAGCAGGTCGCCGACCTGATGTTCGACGCTTCGCGCATGTGGCTGGCCAGCCGCGGCATGGAGGCGATGGACGGCCCGATCAATTTCGGACAGCGCGACGCGTGGTGGGGCCTGCTGGTCGAGGGCTACGAGTTCCAGCCGCTGTACGAGAATCCCTACAACCCGCCTTATTACAAGGAGCTGTTCGAGAACTACGGATTCCGGAACTACTTCAACCAGAACACCTACATCTGGAAAATCTACGACGACGACGTGAACGCCATGGTCCACGACCGGGCCAAGCGTCTCTTCTCGACGCCGGGCTACGGTTTCCGCCAGATCGACATGTCGCGCATCGAGGAGGAGGCCGAGAACTTCCGCATCATATATAATAAGGCGTGGTCGCTCTTTTCGGGCGTGAAGCCCATGACGCAGGAGGAGGCGATGAAGATCATGGAGACGATGAAGCCGATCATCGACCCGGAGATCATCTTCTTCGCCTATTTCAACGACGAGCCGATCGGTTTCTTCATCATGGTCCCCGACCTGAACCGCATCATCGGCAAGTTCAACGGCAAATTCGGACTCATTCAGAAGCTGCGGATGCTCTGGGACCTGAAGGTCCGCAAGGCCAGCGACCGCATTTTCGGCATCATCTTCGGCATCGCGCCCGAATTCCACGGCAAGGGCGTCGAGTCGGGCATGATGCGCTTCATCCTCGAAAAATACATGCGCACGCCGCGCAACCACTACAAGACCATCGAGTTCGCATGGGTGGGCGACTTCAATCCGGTGATGAACCGCATGATCGAAAGCTACGTCTGCGCCACGCGCCACAAGATGCACACCACCTACCGCTACCTGTTCGACCGGACGAAGGAGTTCCACCGCTGTCCGCGTCTGGGTGTCAAACGCCGCGAATAAAACCTTAAAATCCTGATATGAAAACCACTGCATTCACCAAGTACCACATTGCCGCGGGGGCTAAAATGGCCGAATTCGCGGGATACAATATGCCCATCGAGTTCACGGGCATCAACGACGAGCACATGGCCGTCCGCGGCGGCGCCGGCGTCTTCGACGTGAGCCACATGGGCGAAATCTGGGTCAAGGGACCCAAGGCCCTCG
>ERZ773134.351-NODE-351-length-49370-cov-7.751516_pt1 | contig 49370 bp, 48 predicted proteins | sample MGYA00580856_ERZ773134 | MGnify/ENA primary metagenome ERZ773134 (study PRJEB29015, sample SAMEA2737823) | human gut metagenome | biome: human gut; feature: human-associated habitat; material: faeces | place: China | collected 2012 ... | reverse complement strand
TGGAGAAGATGGACGAAGGCCCGCTGACGGGTTCCTACGCCCGCGACATCCGCGTAGTGATCTACGACGGCAAGATGCACCCGGTGGATTCGAACGAAATCTCGTTCAAGCTGGCGGCGCGCAATGCCTTCAAGGAGGCATTCCGCAACGCGGGACCCAAGATCATGGAGCCGATCTACAACGTCGAGGTCCTCGTGCCGAGCGACTACATGGGCGCCGTGATGTCGGATCTGCAGAACCGCCGCGCGATGATCGCCGGCATGGAGTCCGACAAAGGCTTCGACCGCCTGAACGCCACGGTTCCGCTGGCCGAGCTGTACCGTTATTCGACGACCCTTTCGTCGCTCACATCGGGATCGGCGACCTACTCGATGAAATTCTCCTCCTACGAGCAGGTTCCGGCCGACGTGCAGGACAAGTTGCTGAAGGCCTACACCGACACCGACGAGGAGTAGGCCCCGGCCGAAGAGAAAGGGCAGGACAAACGGTTCCGGCCGAAAAAAGACAGGACCGACGGCACCGCCCGAACAGAGCGGGCAGGACAAACGTTCCGGCCGAAAAGAGCGGGCAGGACCGAGGGGTCCTGCCCTTTTTTCATGGAACGACGCGCCGGGGCGGCATCTTCTCCGGCTGTTATCCGAATGCGACGCAGAAACACGGCAGAAAAATCCGGCATAAGGAAAGCACGGTGCCCGCTCATTCATCCGGTTCTGCGTTGGAGCGTCAATTCTACCGCCGCATCCGCGAAACTCCATGTTAAATTAATGTTAATATTCGGCGGCAAAACCGTTTCATCGGGAAAAATGGCGTAAATTTGTTCACAATTTGCACTAAACCCTAACATGAGTGAAATCTACACTGTCATTGTAGGCATTCTGGGCATTCTCGCCATATCCGGTCTTTTTGTCGGCGTCACCAACGACGCAGTCAATTTCCTCAACTCCGCCATCGGCTCCAAAGCCGCACCCATGCGCACCATCCTGCTCGTCGCCTCGATCGGCATCATCATCGGCGTAGTAACGTCGAGCGGCATGATGGAGGTCGCCCGCAGCGGCATGTTCAATCCCGGACTCTTCACCTTCCACGAAGTGATGATGCTCTATCTGGGCGTGATGTTCGCCAACATCATCCTGCTGGACCTCTACAATTCGTGGGGACTCCCGACCTCGACCACCGTATCGCTGATCTTCTGCCTGCTGGGCGCAGCGATCGCCGTGTCGATCTACAAAATCTCGAACGACCCGGAACAGGGCGTCTCCTCGCTCGGACACTACATCAACACCTCGCGCGCCATGGGTATCGTTTCGGCCATCCTGCTGTCGGTGGTGATCGCCTTCACCTGCGGCACGCTGGTCATGTACGTCTCGCGCATGATTTTTTCGTTCCGCTACACGGCGCTTTTCCGCCGCTACGGATCGCTCTGGTGCGGGGCCTCGCTGACGGCGATCGTCTATTTCGCCGTCTTCAAGGGTCTCAAATCCATACTCGCGGACCATGCCTTCATCCAGCTGATCGACAACCACCTGCCCTCGGCCATCGCCATCTGCTGGGTGGTCTGCTCGCTGCTGCTGTTCTTCATCCAGCGTTTCAAAGTCAACATCCTGCGCATCACGATCCTTTCGGGAACCTTCGCGCTGGCCCTCGCCTTCGCGGGCAACGACCTGGTGAACTTCATCGGCGTGCCCGTGGCCGGGTTCGACGCCTACACCATCGCCCGGGAAGCGGGCGACACGCAGATGCTCATGGGCGCGCTGAACGAGAATGTCCCGGCCAATTTCCTGATCCTGCTGACGGCGGGCATCCTGATGATCCTCACGCTGTGGACTTCGAAGAAGGCCATGCACGTCTCCGAAACCGAGCTTTCGCTCTCGGCGCAGGACGACGCCGGCCAGCAGCAGTACGGCTCGTCGGTCTTCTCGCGGACGATCGTCCGCGCGGCCCTCAACGTCAGCGCAGGCATCGAGCGCGTGGTCCCGAAACACCTCCGGGAGAGCATTTCGCGCCGTTTCGAATACGAGGACGTGGAACACAGCGGCGCGCCCTACGACATGATCCGCGCCACGGTCAACCTGACCACTTCGGCGCTGCTGATCGCCATGGCCACCTCGCTCAAACTCCCGCTGTCGACCACCTACGTCTGCTTCATGGTGGCGATGGGTTCGTCGCTCGCCGACCGCGCGTGGGGACGCGAAAGCGCCGTGTACCGCATTTCGGGCGTTATGACCGTCGTGGCCGGGTGGTTCATCACCGCGCTGGGCGGATTCCTGATCGCCTTCGTGGTGGGGCTGGCGCTGATCTACGGCGGGACCCCGGCCTTCATCGTCATCACGCTGTTGTGCGGGTACATGCTCATCCACAGCAACTTCCTGAAAAAGGACAAGGAGAGCGCCATCGTCAAGGAGCATGAAGACACCAACGAGGACATCATCGCCAACCTGCGCGACGAGGTCTGCCGCACGATGGAGTGCGCCACGAAGATTTACGACCGCACGCTGATCGCCGTCTTCAAGGAGAACCGCAAGGTGCTGCGCGACATGGTCAAGGAGTCGAACGACCTGTTCTACCAGTCGCGCGAACGGAAATACTCGCTGCTCCCCACGCTCAAGAAGCTCCAGGGCGGCGACGTCAACACGGCCCACTACTACGTGCAGGTGGTCGATTACCTCAACGAAATGACCAAGGCGCTGATGCACATCACCCGCCCGGCGTTCGAACATATCGACAACAACCACGAGGGGCTTTCGAAGGAGCAGGCCCGCGACCTGATGTCGATCAACGACGACGTGGAGTCGATCTACCGCCACATCAACCTGATGCTGCGCGAGGGCGACTTCTCGGAGATCGAAACGGTGCTGACGATGCGCGACCAGCTGTTCGAGTCGATCGCCGAAGCCATCAAATCCGAGCTTACGCGCATCAACGAGGCCCGTTCGAACACCAAGGCAAGCATGCTGTACCTCACGATCCTGACCGAGACCAAGAACATGGTGCTCCAGTCGCGCAACCTCCTCAAATCGCAGCAGTACTTCCTCAAGCACCTCACGGGGCCGAAAACGTGGATCAAGAAGTAGCGGGGAGCGTCGAAAACCGGATACGAAATGGACATCGCAAAAGCAAAACGGCGGGAGAATATCGCCGAATACATTCTCTACCTCTGGCAGCTGGAGGATCTGCTCCGGGCGCTGCAATTCAGCCCCGAGGCCATCTTCTCGACGCTGATCGCCCCGCGCAAGGACATCGGCGAGGAGCAGAAGCACGTCTTCCTGCTCTGGTACATGGATCTGGCGAACCTGCTCCGTCAGGAAGGCAAGGAGGAGAAAGGGCATCTGGAACATACGCTCCACCTGATTCAGGACCTGCACGACCTGCATCTCCAGCTGATGAAACTCCCCGTCGGCGCGCATTACCGCCAGACGTACGCCCGCCTCGAACCCGAGCTGCCGCGCCTGCGGAGCGTTCTGGGCAACCCGGGGATGAACGACACGGAACTCTGCTTCCGCGCGCTCTACGCCGCGATGCTCTACCGCATCAAGGGCGAGGGCGACAAATCGGCCGTGACGGACACGCTGGAATACATATCCCCCGTAATCGCAGAGTTGGCCGACATGCACGGCAAGGTCGAGCGGGGCGAAGTGAACCTGTTCAAGACGGAGGCCGAATAACGCCCCCGAATCGCACCGGAAGATGAAACGCCTGACCCTGCTGTTCGGAGCGCTTCTGGCCGCAGCGCTCTGCACCCTCCCGACGGCGGACGCCGCAGCACAGCCGAAACCGACGAAATACAACCTCTGCCGGAAACACCCGGCCGACGGACCCTATATCGTCTACGACGCGGAAAAGGGCGCCTATGCAGCGACCGCCGACAAGCGGGGGCGCGTCCGCGTGATGCCTTACGGAGGCGGCCCGGTCGAGGTCCGTTCGAGCCGGGGCGCATACCTCTTCAGCGTCACGCCGCACGCCGTCGAGCGAGGTCCCCGGGAACTCCCGCAGGCCCCGAAACTGTTCGTCACGTCCGACCTTCACGGCGATTTCCGGAGTTTTGCGACGCTCCTCCAGGCCCACGGCGTGATCGACGACGACTGCCGGTGGAGCTACGGAAACAACCAGCTGGCGGTGATCGGCGACATTTTCGACCGCGGCTACGACGTGCTGCCGCTGTTGTGGCTGATGTACAAACTCGAACAGGAGGCCGCCGACGCGGGAGGCGCCGCCGTGTTGCTGTTGGGCAATCACGAAGGAATGGTGCTGGCCGGCGACGTGCGCTACACGCGCGGGAAGTACCTCGAAACGGCGCGGCAGCTCGGCATGGAGAATTACCGCCAACTGTTCTCGCCCGACACGGAACTCGGCCGCTGGCTCGCGACCCGCAACACGATGCTGCGCATCGGCCGCAACCTCTTCGTACACGCGGGATTGAGCGCCCGACTGCTCGAACGCGATCTGGAAATGGATACGCTCAACGCCCGGATGAGCGAAGGGCTTTACCGGACCTCGAAGGAGCGCAGGGAGGACCCGACGCTCGAATTCCTGTACCGTTCGGCCGGGCCGGTCTGGTACCGCGGGATGGTCTGCACGGATGAAAAATACGATCCGCTGACGCCGGAACAGACCGACGCGCTGCTGCGCCGTTACGACGCCGACCGGCTCCTGGTCGGACACACGATTTTTCCCGACATTTCGACCTTCCACGACGGCCGCGTGATAGCGGTCAACGTACAGAACGAACTCAACCGGCGGAAAAACCGCGGCCGCGCCGTGCTGATCGAAGGCAGCCGCATATCGGTCGTCGGAAACCGCGGCGTGAAACGGGTGCTGGAGGAATAAGCAGGAAACTGAAAACGGGGTCAGACGATCTCCAACCCCATGATGTAATCATTCATATAATAACCGTCGCCGATCGGGAAATCGCCCTCGCGCAGGCGGCGCATGCCCATCCGTTCGTAGAAATGCAGCGCGCGGTTGCGGCGGTTGACGTTGAGTTCCATCATGCAGGGTCCGGGATGCACGCTGCGGATGTATTCCACGGCGCGGCGGAACAGAAACTCCCCGGCGCCGAGACCCTGAAAACGGGGCAGGACGTAGATTTTCTGGAGGTGGAACAGATCCTCGCCCTGCCGCTCGACCGAAACGTAGCCGCACGGCTCGCCGTCGGACGAGGCGATGAACCAGACATGCCCCGCACGGAACTGTCCTTGCAGACTCTCTTCGGAGTACATCCATTCCATCATGTAATCCAGCTGCGCGGGCGCGAGGATCTCGCGGTAGGTGGCGGGGAAGACCTCCCCGGCCAGACGGCGGATCAGCGCGCAATCGGCTTCGGAGGCCCGGCGGATCGAAAGCATAACGGCACAACAGGCATTAAACGAAAGAAGGCCGGCAAAAAGCCGACCTTAAATCTTTCCTGCAGGAAATTAAGCGTACTTGAACGTCGACTCGTCCGATACGGTCAGTTTCTTGCGGCCCTTTGCGCGGCGCGCAGCCAGCACCTTGCGACCGTTAGCCGTAGCCATACGAGCGCGGAAACCGTGCTTGTTGATACGCTTGCGATGCGAAGGCTGGTATGTTCTCTTCATTGCCATAGCTATATAGTTTTTATTGTTTCAGACATTTTTACGGATTGCAAAAGTACAACAAAAAAGTTATCCGCAAAAGTTTTTCGCGAAAATATTTTCCAAAACCCCGAAAAAAGCCCCGAATCCCACTATCTTTGGCGCCGTTAGGGCGCTTTCAGGGGTCGGAAATTTTGTCGGACGGCATGCGATTCAGTTTTGTTTCCGTCCGTTCTTTTTTCTACCTTTGTAAAGTAAAGGAGGCTCCGGAAGCCGGCATGAGCGCCGACCGGTCCGGAGCGGTTTGTTTTTCAGACGGATAACACACGACAGCACATATGGCAGTTTTCAAAGTCGAAGGTGGCCACCGACTGCGGGGCGAAATCACGCCCCAGGGAGCCAAAAACGAAGCGTTGCAGATACTCTGCGCCACGCTGCTGACGCCCCAGCGGGTCGTCGTCAGGAACATCCCCCGGATTCTCGATGTGATGCAGCTCATCGAACTGCTCCGCTGCATGGGCGTGGAGGTGGAGCAGCTCGCGGAGGACGCCTACGCGTTCTGCGCCCGCGACATTGATTTCGAATACCTCAAATCGGACGATTACCGCCAACGCTGCACGCGATTGAGGGGTTCGGTCATGCTGATCGGCCCGATGCTGGCGCGGTTCGGCGTGGGATACATCCCCAAGCCGGGCGGCGACAAGATCGGCCGACGCAGGCTCGACACCCATTTCCTCGGATTCCAGAAACTCGGCGCAAAGTTCAACTTCGACATCGCCGACGAGTTCTTCATGGTCGAAGGCCGGGAGCTGAAGGGGACCTACATGCTGCTGGACGAGGCGTCGGTGACCGGCACGGCCAACATCGTGATGGCCGCCGTGATGGCCAAAGGCCGGACGACGATCTACAACGCGGCCTGCGAACCTTACCTCCAGCAGTTGTGCAAAATGCTCAACAGAATGGGCGCGAAGATTTCGGGCATCGCCTCGAACCTGCTCGAAATCGAAGGCGTCGAAGCGTTGGGCGGCACGGAGCACCGGCTGCTGCCCGACATGATCGAGGTGGGCAGCTTCATCGGCATGGCCGCCATGAACCGTTCGGAGCTGACGATCAAGGATGTGTCGTTCGAGAACCTGGGCATCATCCCCGCGCAGTTCGCCCGCATGGGCATCCGTTTCGAACAGCGGGGCGACGACATCCACATCCCCCAGCAGGACCATTACAGCATCGACACGTTCCTCGACGGCTCGATTATGACCATTGCCGACGCCCCGTGGCCGGGACTGACGCCCGACCTGCTGTCGATCTTTCTGGTGGTGGCCACGCAGGCCAACGGCGCCGTGCTGATCCACCAGAAAATGTTCGAAAGCCGCCTGTTCTTCGTCGACAAACTGATCGACATGGGCGCGCAGATCATTCTCTGCGACCCGCACCGCGCCACGGTCATCGGCCACGACCACCGGCTGTGCCTGCGCGCGACGCGCATGACCTCGCCCGACATCCGTGCGGGCGTGGCGCTGCTGATCGCGGCCATGTCGGCCGAAGGGGTCTCGACCATCCAGAACATCGACCAGATCGACCGCGGCTACAAGGACATCGACGGCCGTCTGAATGCCCTCGGGGCCAAAATCACCCGCATCGACGACTGCAAGTAAATCCCCGGCTTTCCGGAAAACAACCCCTGCCGCGCAATATTCCATCAGCCGCGCGGCAGGGGTTTTGCGACCATAGGGCAGCAAAACCGCCCGCCGAACCCCGTTTTCCGGGATTTGCGGCCGAAAGGAACAGGGTCAAAAAAACAGCCGAAATGTACCATTCGGCCTATTTTTTATATCTTTGTGCGTCGACCCCGCACCCGAACGGAGTGTCGGAAAAAACAAATTATACGGTAAAATGTTTTTTTCTTAACATTCTGAAACTTCAATGCGTTATACGCTTACAAAAATACGTTTATTCATCAATTTTACTTTATGCGTTCACTATCCAAACTCTGCGTCCTGCTCCTGGCGGCAGGACTACTGATCGCCCCGACGTCGGGGGCGGCGGCCTCGAAATCCAAAAAGAAAAAATCGAAAACCGAGGAGGTCGCCAAACCCAAAGTCGACAAGTACACCAAAATGTTCGTCAACGACAAATCGTGCCTCACCGCCAAAGGGCCTTTCCTGACGCTCCACAAGCTCAAGGGAAAGCTCTACGTGGAGGTTCCCCTCAAGACGATCGGCCGTGAAATGCTGATCGCCTCCACGATCTCGGAGGCCAGCGACACCAACCTCGGGACCATCGGCTACAAACCCACGGACCCCATCCACGTCAAGTTCACGCGCATCGACACGACGATCTACCTCTCGCAGGCCGTCGTGCCGCCCGTTCACGACACGAACGATCCCCACATGTCCAAGGCCATCGGCCGGAGCACCCTCCCGCCGATCATGCACTCCTACCCGCTGGTCTGCTACAACCGCGACAGCTCGGCAATGGTGATCGAAATGACCAAGTTCTTCTCGGGCGACAACGAACTGCTCGCCCCGATCAAAAGCACCAAGGGCGGCGTGGTGAACATCACGGGCAAGTTCAAGTCCGAAGGTTCGGTGATCGGCCAGATCAAGTCCTTCGAGGACAACGTGACCGTCAAATCCTATCTCTCCTACTCGGTGACGGCCGACCTGCTGGGCCTGATGGTCATCAAGAAGGACGAGCCGATGACCGTGAAGGTCACGCGCACGATCCTGCTGCTGCCCGAAGAGGCGATGCGGCCCCGCCTGGCCGATTCGCGCATCGGCATCTTCCTAACCGACATGTCGCGCATCAACGGCAAGAAGGACAAGATCGAGGATTTCTCGGTCATCAACCGCTGGAACATCCAGCCCAAAGACTTGGAGGCCTGGAAACGCGGCGAACTCGTGGAGCCGGTCAAGCCGATCGTCTTCTACCTCGACGACGCGTTCCCCGCGCTGTGGCGCGAACCGATCCGCCGCGGCGTGCTGCGCTGGAACAAGGCCTTCGAGAAGATCGGATTCAAAAACGTCATGCACATCGAGGACTTCCCGAAGGACGATCCCGAATTCGATCCCGACAACCTGAAATACTCCTGCATCCGCTACGTCCCGGCCGCCGTGGCCAACGCCATGGGACCCTCGTGGGTCGACCCCCGCTCGGGCGAGATCATCAACGCCTCGGTGCTGATGTACAACGACGTGGTGAAGCTGGCCGCCAACTGGCGTTTCGTGCAGACCGCACAGGTCGACGAGCGCGTGCGCGGCAAGGAGCTGCCCGACGACGTATTCCAGGAGTCGCTGGAGTACATCCTCGCCCACGAGGTGGGACACTGCCTCGGACTGATGCACAACATGGCCGCATCGAGCGCCTTCCCCGTGGATTCGCTCCGCAGCGCATCGTTCACGCAGCAGCACGGCACGACCCCCTCGATCATGGACTACGCGCGTTTCAACTACGTGGCCCAGCCGGGCGACAAGGGCGTGAAACTCACCCCGCCGGACCTCGGACCCTATGACGACTACGTCATCAAATACGCCTACACGCCGCTGCCCGACAAGAAGGACATGTTCGACGAGGAGAAGACCATCCGCGGATGGATCGACGAGAAGGTCGGCGACCCGATCTACCGTTACGGCCGCCAGCAGGTGATCGCCCGCTACGACCCCACCGCCATCGAGGAGGACCTCGGCGACGACCACATCAAGGCCGGCGACTACGGCATCGGCAACCTCAAATACGTCCTCTCGCACATGGAGGAGTGGATCACCGACGAGGAGGACCCCGACCTGAAAATCCGCACGGAGCTTTACGAGGCCGCGGCCGGACAGTTCGCGCGCTACGTGAACGCCGTGATGCTCAACGTGGGCGGCATCTACCTCACGGACGTGAACAGCAACACGGCGGGCGGTCCGCAGGCCGTTTCCGTCCCGAAGGAGTTGCAGCGCGCATCGCTGAAATGGGTGCTTGCGCAGATGAAGGACTCGGCATGGCTCGAACAGCCCGCGCTGACCGAAAAACTGCCGCTGCACGTGGACCTCTCGTTCATCCTGCGCTTCAACTTCTGCCGCACGTTCTTCACCTATTATAAGAACGTCACGCTCTCGTCGCACATCGCCGACGATCCCTACACGCCGCAGGAGTATATGGACGACCTCTACAACATCGTCTTCGAAAGCACGATCAAGGGAGGCCCGGTGTCGCCGTCGGAGCGGCTCATCCAGCGGATGTTCGTCGACGCGGCCGCGGACGTCGCCTCCAGCGAGGCCAAGCGCATGAAGCTGGGCGGCATCGCGGAGGCCTACGCACCCTCGGTGGACGAGATCGCGCTGATGGGTCTCGACCGGAGCGGCATCGTGGAGCGTTACCTCGGTCCGCTGCGCGAGGCCGAAGAGGAGCATGGCAAGGGATACGTCGCCTCGCAGCTCTGGAACAGCGACGCCCTGTCGTCGGGCTACGGCTGGCAGTACAACGTGCAGCTGCGGTCGATCGACGAGTCGCGCGCGCTGTTCGTCAACGTCAACGACCGAATCCTGAAACTGCTGCGTTCGCGCGTGAAAAGCGCTACGGGAGAGACCCGCGCCCACTACCAGGGCATGATCTACGTACTCGAACGCAGCCTGTTCCCGTCACAGAAGAACTAAAACCCGAGCAGACCGGCCGGGGCGGCCGGTCTGCCTAAAACCCAAACACATGCAAAGAATTCTACAACTTTTCAGCCGTGCGCTGCGGCTGTCGCTGGTCGTGGGCTTGTTATGCTGCACAGCCGCTACGGCCCGGGCGCAGGGGGGGGTGAACCGATCAACCTGAACGCGACGCTTACCGTCACGCTGACGGAGAGACCCGCGACGGCGGTGCTCGACGAAATCACCCGGAAGACAGGCATCAAATTCGCCTACGACCCCGAAGACATCCGCCGGCTCCCGGCCGTGAGCGGCGAATTCAAGAAAGTCACCGTACACGAACTGCTCGACAAGTGCATCGCCGGGTCGACGTTCAAATACGCCATCGAGAACAACGTCGTGCTGGTCTACGACTCGACGGTCAAGATGCGCAAGTTCACCGTGAGCGGAACCGTGCGCGACGCCGGCAAGACGGTGCTCCCCGGCGCATCGGTCATTCTGAAAGGCGGCTCGGGACAGGGCGTCTCGACCGATGAAAAGGGCCAGTTCACCTTCTCCTTCTCGACCAAGACCAGCCCTGCGGTCCTCGAAGTCGGGTTCCTGGGCATGGAGACCCAGCAGGTGATCATCACCGGCTCGGCGAAGGGCCTGAACGTCACCCTCAAGGAGGGCGGCACGCGCATCGACGACGTGGTGGTCAACGGCATGTTCACCCGCAACAAGAGCACCTACACAGGTTCGGTGACCTCGATCAAGGGCGAAGACCTCGTGGCCATCTCGAACACCAACCTGATGTCGGCCCTGAGCGCCGTGACCCCGGGCATGGTGGTCGTACAGAACAACGCCCTCGGCTCGAACCCCAACGCCATTCCCGAAATCCTGATCCGCGGCTCGAACTCCATCGCCACCTCGGCCGAGGAGAAGGCCTACAACAACCCGCTGATCATCCTCGACGGCGCCGAAATCAGCATGGAAGAGCTGTACGACCTCGACATGTACGAAATCGAGCGCATCGACGTCCTGAAGGACGCGCAGGCCTCGATCGTCTACGGCGACCGGGCGGCCAACGGCGTAATCGTCATCGAACGCCAGCAGGTGACCGACAGCAAACCCCGCCTGAGCTACAACTTCGTGCCCGAGCTGAGCATCCCGGACCTGAGTTCGATGAACCTCTGCAACGCGGCGCAGAAACTGGAACTGGAACGCCTGGCCGGGCTTTACGAATCGGACAACGGCGCGATGGACAAGGCTTACGCCTACAAATTGCAGAACGTCCGCCGGGGCGTCAACACCGACTGGATACGCGCCCCGCTGCGCGTACCGTTCAGCCACACTCACTCGCTCTCGCTGAGCGGCCGCGCACAGAAGATCGACTACCGCGCGTCGCTGCGCTTCAGCGACAAGTACGGCGTCATGAAGGGCGACAACCGCCGCAACTACACGCTCAACTTTTCGATAGGCTACCACATGCGCGACAAGCTCACGCTCCGTTACACGGCCAACTACACGCTGACCGACGCAACGGATTCGCCCTACGGCAAATTCAGCGCCTACACGAAACTCAACCCCTACGAGTCGCCCTACGACGAGTACGGCGAGCTGGTCAAAGCCTTCTATTTCGACCCCGAGGACACCTCGACGACGAGCGAAGGCTACCAGGCCAACCCGCTCTACAATGCCACGCTGTCGAGTTTCAGCACCTCGCGCAACCAGACCCTCCGCAACACGGTCGACGCCAAATGGTACGTGACCAAGGATTTCTACGTCTCGGGACAGTTCAACATCGACGTCAAGAGCAGCCAGTCGGACAAATACGTTTCGCCCGACGACGCACAGTTCCTCGGCGAGAACGACCCGGCCAAGCGCGGTCTCTACGGACTGGGCACGGGCAAGGCGTTCAACTACGACGGCAAGATCGTGCTCAACTACGGCCGCAACATCGGACAGGAAGGCTCGGGATTCGTGATCAACGCCGGAAGCGACATCCAGCACACCAACGCCACGACCTCCTACATCACGGCGATGGGTTTCCTGAAGGACAACCTCTCGGACATCAAATACGCCCTGGGATACGACTCCTCGAACCTCCCGAGCGGAACCGAGACGCTGCTGGCAAAGGTCGGCTTCTTCGCCAGCGGCAACATCTACTTCCGGAACCGGTACTTCGCCGACGTTTCCTACCGCACGTCGGGATCGTCGGCCTACGGCAAGGAGAACCGGTTCGCCCCGATGTGGTCGTTCGGCCTGGGATGGAACCTCCACAAGGAGAAGTTCCTCGAAAACGTCGAATGGATCGACGTGATCCGCCTCAAATGGTCGTGGGGATACAACGGCCAGACCACCGGCAGCCCCTATCAGGCCATCACGACCTACAAGTACAGCAACAGCAACATCTACTACACCGGCGTGGGAACCGTGCCGATCCGCATGGGCAACCCCGAGCTGAAGTGGCAGCGCGTGCTGAAGAACAACTTCGGCATCAACCTCACGCTCTTCAAGGAACGGCTGGTGATGAGCTTCGACTACTTCCGCAACACCACCAAGGACCAGCTGATGACGATTCCCCTCCCGGCGTCGACCGGTTCAGAGGACATCGTCGTGAACTTCGGCGAGAACCAGAACGTAGGCTACGACTTCTCGGTGGCGGGGCAGGTGATCCGCAACAAGAACTGGGCGTGGACGAGCGTCATCAACGGTTCGCACGTCAAGGACCGCATCAAGCAGATCAGCGACAAGCTGAAGAACACCGCCTATCAGCTCGAAGAGGACAACCCGCTGAAACTGCGCTTCCGGGAAGGCGGCTCGCAGTACGACATCTACGCCGTGCGTTCGGCCGGCATCGACCCCGCCACGGGACAGGAAATCTTCATCAACAAAAACGGCGAATACACCTTCAAGTACGACGCCGAGGACGAGGTGGTCGTGGGCAACACGCAGCCCAAACTGCAAGGCACGTGGCTCAACACGCTGCGTTACAAGGGATGGTCGCTGAACTTCGTCTTCAGCTACACCTTCGGCGGCGACACCTACAACAAAACCCTCTGGGAGAAGGTGGAAGACATCGACCCGCGCTACAACGTCGACGAACGCGCCTTTACGGACCGCTGGAAGAACCCGGGCGACCTGTCGCGCTACCTCGCCATCAAGGAGCGGCGTTCGACGACCCCGCACAACTCGGAGCGTTTCGTGGAGCGGCTCAACGAACTGTGGCTTTCGAGCGCGACGCTCACCTACGAGTTCCAGCCGAAATTCCTCAAACGGCTCGGATTCAAGCGTCTGGCCGTAGGTGTCGGCGTATCGGACATCGTACGCTTCTCGACCGTCAAGTACGAACGCGGTACGAGCTACCCCTACTGCCGCACCATCAACCTGACATTCCGTCCCACGTTCTAATATTGCCGAGACCATGAAACGAATGAAAAAATACAGCTACATCCTGCTGGCCCTGCCGCTGCTGCTGGGCAGCTGCGAGGCGTATCTCGACGTCAATCCCAAATCGGAAGTGACCGACAAGGAGCTTTTCTCGACGGCCGAAGGCTGCGAAGACGCCATCTACGGCATCTATACCGAGATGGGAACCAACAAGAACCTCTTCGCCTACGCGCTCACGTTCGCCTATCCGGAGCTGATGACCGGCAACTTCACCATCAGCCAGAGCGACAACCTGGCCTACGTCGTACAGCGCCTGTGGGAGCACGAAAACGCCATCACGGTAGCCGAAAACCTCTGGATCAACGGATACAAGGCCATCGGATACGTCAACAAGGCGCTGATGCACGTCTTGCCCAAATCCGACGACGAATTCCGCCACATCCGGCTCTACAAAGGCGAACTGCTGGCGCTGCGCGCCTACCTCCATTTCGAAATGGCCCGCATCTTCGCCGTGCCGTTCGCATCGGGCGACGCCGCGGCCAAAGCCAAGGCCATTCCCTACGTGACCACATACGGCATCGAAGTCACCCCGTACAGTTCGCTGGACAAGGTGTTCGAACTGATCGTCGCGGACCTGACCGAGGCGGAGAAATACCTCGCGGCGGACGAGGAACTGGTGACGGCGACCCGCGACAACGCCTCCGACGGCTTCACGAGCTGCCGCATCACGCACCTGAACCTCTACGCGGTACAGGCGCTGCTGGCCCGCGCCTACTGGACGATGGGCAAACTGGACCTGGCCGAGGATTACGCCGAGAAGGTGATCGACAGCGGCAAATTCCCGCTGATGACGACCGCCGAGGCCTGGAACGCCGTGGAGACCGGCACGCTCAACATGCAGGAGACCGTCTTCGGGCTTTACTCGACGCAGTACACCTACAACTTCTACCGGAATCACATCTACCAGGGCGGAACCCTTGCGCTCTCCAGCCAGTATTCCGAAATCTACTCCACCGACCTGTCCGGCACGGACAAGCGTTACTCGACCTGGTTCGACACGGGCAATTCGTGGTGCATCAAGCACTACAACAAGATGTACGCCCAGGGAGAGAGCAACCCCACATACAGCGGCAAATCAATCCCCGGACCGAGTCTGATCCGGATTCCCGAAATGTACTACATCGTGGCCGAAGCCAACCTCACGAAAGACCCGGACAAGGCGACGGAATACCTCGACTACGTGGTGAAGTCGCGCGACCTGACGCCTTTCGCCGAGCGCGAAACGGGCAAAATCACCGAAAACAACATCATCAACGAACGCCGGAAGGAGTTTTTCGCCGACGGCGAGGATTTCTTCAACATGAAACGATTGCAGCTGGACATCGCGATACCGGGAGGCAATTTCGCGGGAACCGACGACGCGACCTACACGATGCCCATCCCGCAGAGCGTAGAGGACAATTACAGACAATAACGCAAGACTTATGAAAAACCTCATTTTCAAAATAGCCGTCCTGACCGGAACCGTCGCAGCATTCGCCTCCTGTTCCGACACGTGGCTGATGTACGACACGTCGCAGAAGGACAAACTCTATTTCAAATACGAGAACTATCCGAGTCTGGACCAATATCTCTCGACCGACTTTTCGTTCGCCCTGCTCGACGAATCGGTGAAAGAGGTCAAGAAGACCGTAACCGTGACCCTGCTGGGAATGCCGGCAGACCGCGACCGGACGTTCGAGGTAAAGGCCATTCACGACACCACCTCGAATTACACCACGGGCGGCGTACAGCGCGAGCTGATCGACGCCGTCGAGAACGAAGACTACACGATCGACAGGCTCATCGTCCCGGCCGGCTCCGTGGAGGGGCAGATCGACGTGACGCTGAAGCGCACGGAGAAGATTATGACGAAAACCGCGTCGCTGGTGCTCCAGATCGCCCAGAACGAAGAGTTCGAAGGCGTGCCCCGGAACGTCTACCGGTTCCTGATCTCGGACGGAACCGCCGCCTGCCCCTACTGGTGGTACTACTCCGCCACCCAGCAGTGGTATCAGTATACGGGCGAATTCCGGCAGGACAAATACCGGAAACTGCTGGAACTCTACCACGGAATCGCGGAGAGCAACCCGACGCTCTACGCGTCGATGGTCGAACAATACGGCGAGAACATCGACAACGATTACTACACGGGACTCAACGGACAGCAGCTGCGCATGAGCATGGGATTCATGGTCAACCGGCAGAACCCCCACAAGATGGCCTGGCTCCGCTACGTGCTCTGCCCGCTGTTCGACTACTATTCGACCAATTACCCCGACCTGGAGTATTATACGACCGGAAGCGTCAACGTAACGACAGGCGGCTGGAGAGACCCGGCAAATAACTATTAACCGAAAGCGCCATGAAACAACTTGCGAAATATCTGTTGCCGCTCTGCTGCGGAATCGCACTGGCCTCCTGCTACGGACTCGACAAAGAGGAGTACCGGGAGCTGGCCCCGATCACGGTGAGCGGTCTGGACCGGACCATCTACGCCAAGGCTACCGAAACGCTCCACCTCGACAAACTCCGCGTGGAGAGCGAAAGCGGGCAGGCCCCCGTCTACGAATGGTCCTACGGAAAACCTGCGGGAGACTTCCCCGGCATGGTCGACACGACGTTCATTTCCAGTTCGCCGACGCTCGACTACGCCTTCGACAAGGCCGGCAGCTACGTGCTGCGCCTGCGGATCGACAACGGCGAAAGCATCGGATTCCATTACTACGACCTGCGCGTGCAGGCCGGCTTCGACGAAGGTTTCCTGATCCTCTGCAACGACGACGAGGGCGCCGGATCGCTCGCCTTCGTCAAGAAACGCTCTCCGCAGGAGGAGGCCGAAGGCGCCCAGGAGATCTGGGACAATCTGCTGACGATCAACCCGGAATACGACTTCCGCAGCCTGCGCGACGTCTACGTATTCTCCTCGCCGGGATACGCTTCGGGAATTCTGATCTCCTCGGGCGACGACGAAGGCTCGATCTACCGCCTCGACCCCGTGACGCTGAGCGTCACCTATCGCATGAAGGGGATGGACGAATACGGAGTCCGCACCGGAGAGATTCTGGGCGAAAGAACGTCGGGAACCGCTCACTGGGCCTATCTGATCGGCGACGACGAGAGGGCCTACCGCTACGAATTCTCGACCGACATGCTCATCGTGCGGGAAACGCCCTTCCCCGCACGATACGGCCGGCAGGGACTGTTCGCCTCGAAAACCGCCGGAGTGCGCGACATCCTCATGTTCTCCGAGGCCGGAATCACCGGATTCCCCAATTCGAGAATCGCGGGATACGCCGCACCCGACGGGTATGAATTCATCAACATGGCAGCGGGCCGCATCGGGGCGGGACAGTACGACGCTTCCAAATACTACTGCATCGCCCGTACGATCGAAGGGGCGCCGAAAACCGTCAAAATCATCAGCACCAGTTCATCGCTTTCGAGTCCGACCGAAATCAAGACCTACGACGAGGTGCAGCCGATGCTGATGAATGCGAACACCCGGATCGTCACGACGAAGCTCAACGGAAACGCCTACTACGATTACGACAACAAGATCTATCACTGGGCGATGACAGGCGTCGACCCGGTCGTTCCCGCCGAAGGGGCCAAGCCCGACATCACGCTGCCCGACGGCGAACAGATCATGGACATCTGCACGAACGCCGTACCGTCGACCTCTTCCGCGGTGGTCGACGACGACCAGCTGCTGATCGCCACCTACAACCCGACGGCGACCGGCCGCAAGCCCGGCAGCCTCTACGTTTACAGTCTGAAGACGATGGAAAAGGTGAAGGAGTATGTCGGCATCTGCGAAAAACCCGTGGCCGTGGCCTACAAGTTCCCCACATCGAACTGACGATCCGCCCGGCACGGCACGTTCCGCATCCGGCCTTCCCCTCGCGGGAGGGCCGGATCGTTTTTCGGGAACCGCCGGGGCGTCATAGCCCCGGTTTCGCTTTGCAGAAAAGAAAAAACCGGTTATCTTTGTATGCCGGCCCCACAAGACAGCCCTGCGGAGGCTCCCGGACGGGACACCCTCGGGGCCAAAGTCACCCCTTTTCAAGGGGAGGAGGGGGGGGGCAGGGGAATTTCTGCGCCGAAACATAAGCCGCGGAAACCGACTCCTTCGGAGCTGCGGCGAACCTGATAAACAAAAAAAGAGTTATTTACACTTATGTTTTTAGAAAATGCCAGCCGCAAGGGCTGGATCGAAGTCGTATGCGGTTCGATGTTCTCGGGTAAGACCGAGGAGCTGATCCGCCGCCTGAAACGAGCCAAATTCGCCCACCAGCGGGTCGAGATTTTCAAACCCCGGATCGACGTGCGCTATTCCGAGGAGGAGGTCGTGTCGCACGACGCGAACGCCATCCGCTCCACCCCCGTCGAGTCGCCGCAGAACATCCTGCTGATGACCGCCGACGTCGACGTGGTGGGCATCGACGAGGCGCAGTTCTTCGACGAAAGCATCGTCGACGTGTGCCGCCGGCTGGCCAACAACGGCGTGCGCGTGATCGTCGCGGGTCTGGACATGGACTACACCGGAAAGCCGTTCGGCCCGATGCCCGCGCTGATGGCAACGGCGGAGTACGTCACCAAGGTTCACGCCATCTGCGTCCGCTGCGGCAACCTCGCCCACCATTCGCACCGCCTCACGAGCGACGAAAAGCAGGTGATGCTGGGCGCGCAGGACAGCTACGAACCGATCTGCCGCCATTGCTTCAACAAGCTGATGAACGGAGAGAAAGCGTAGGCCCCCGGCCGCAGGGAGGAGGGTACGACAAAAAACCGCAGTCCGGAAATCCGGGCTGCGGTTCTGTTTTGCGGGACAGGGGCTTCGCCCTCCGGCACGCGGGCGCCCGTCAGCGGGCGGCGCGCAGGGCGTCGATGAAGCCGGGCCAGAGCACCCAGAGATTTTCGGTCTGGAGCCACAGTTCGCGGGCCTGCGCGGCGGGCGAGGGTCGTTCGCTCCCGATGTCGCGCAGATACGCTTCGTCGGCCGGATGCTCGTCGGCGGTAAATTCGGCGAAGAAGGGCGCAAAATGCGTCCGGAATCGCTGCAACTCCCCTTCGGGCAATCGTCCGTCACGGCGGAAAGCCGACCACAGCAGCAGCACCTCACGCCCCGGATGCTTGTCCGACACGTCGTTGATCACCTCGTCGAACAGCTCCTGCTCGTCCAAGGCCAGGTAGTTGAAAGCCAGCAGTTCGCTCCCTTCCAGATGGTCCTCGGGGTCGAGTTCCAGCAGCATTTCCAAGAGCGCCGCCGACATCTCGAAATCGTTGATCAGGAAGTGGTCGATGGCCGAGGCGAAGATCAGTTCGAGCGCCGCGCGCGAATTGCGGTGGCTCCATTCGAGATTGATCTCCTCGTCCTCGGGAATCAGCTCTGCAAGACGCTGGAAGGCCTGAAAACGCTCGTTGCAGGCTCCTTCTATATCGCCGGCGGCCTGCATCTCGCGGGACCGGGCGAGGACTTTCACGAAATTACAGGGTCCTTCGCCGACCACCTCGAAAGTCTGGTCGGGCGTAGGTTCAAGATATGCCTTTTGCATCGTTGTCTTTGAGTTTGAAAATCATGGCGACAAGGACCGCGAACGTCACGCCCCCGCCCAGCAGGTAAGCCGCCGTACGGTTCTGCATGCCCAGCATCAGCGGCGAAACGAAGATATAGCTGGCGCAGACATACGTCATAACGAGAGCCGGAATCAGCCCCACCCACACGGCGCGCCCCCGGTGGCGGAGGTAGGCGACGATCATCCAGAGCGTCACCGCCGCGAGGGTCTGGTTCATCCACGCGAAATAGCTCCACATGGTCTGAAACGGCAGTCCGAAGATGATCAGAAGTCCCAGCGCGAAGAGCGGAATACAGATATAGATGCGTTTGCGCAGCGTGCGCTGCTCGACGCCCATGAAGTCGGCGACGATCAGCCGCGCGGAGCGGAAGGCCGTGTCGCCCGAGGTGATGGCGCAGGCCACCACGCCGAAGATCACGAAGACGGCCAGCGCCGGGCCCAGCGTCTTGTTGGCGATCACGTCGATCATCACGGCCGCCTGGCCGCCGTATTCGGCGATGGCGCCGTTCAGCCCCGCGACGTCGCCCCAGAAGGCCATGGCAATGGCGGCCCAGACGAGGGCGATGATCGACTCGGAGATCATCGCGCCGTAGAAGACCGAGCGGCTCTCGCGTTCGTTGCGCATGCAGCGGGCCATCAGCGGCGACTGCGTGGCGTGGAAGCCCGAAATGGCGCCGCAGGCAATGGTCGTGAAGAGCATCGGGACGATCGGGAAGGCCTTCGCATCGGCGATGCAGTTTTCGAAGGAGGTGAATTCCGGAATGGTGTATTCGCCGCCGAAAAGCAGCACGACGAGGATGCCGACGGCCATGAACAGCAGCGCGAAGCCGAAGACCGGGTAGATGCGGCCGATGATCTTGTCGACGGGCAGCAGCGTGGCGGCGATGTAGTAGACGAGAATCACGCCCAGCACGATCAGCAGCAGCCACGAGAATCCGCCGAAAGCGATGCCTTCGAGCGACGGTACGTCGAGGCGGGCCGCGACGAGCGATGCGGGCTGCGAGAGGAACACCGCACCGACGAGGATCATCAGCCCGGCGGAAAAGAGCCGCATGACGATCTTCATGCCGCCGCCGAGGTAGACCCCGGCCGTCTCGGGAAGACTCGCGCCGTCGTGGCGCAGCGAGATGACCCCGGCGATGAAGTCATGCGCCGCACCCATGAAGATGCCGCCGAAGGTGATCCACAGAAACGCCACCGGCCCGTAGGCCGCACCGAGCACGGCGCCGAAAATCGGGCCGAGCCCCGCAATGTTGAGCAGTTGGATCAGGAAAATGCGCCACCTCGGCAGGGGCACATAATCCACGCCGTCATAAAGGCGGCTGCAAGGCGTCCGGGCCGCCGGGTCGATGCCGACGAGCCGTTCCAGATAGCGTCCATACGTGAAATATGCGGTCACCAGCAACGCCAGGCACACCAGAAAAGTAATCATCGTAAAACAGTTTCGGGTCAGTTTTAGCGCGAATATAGCAAGAAAAGCGAGAATTTTCGCAAAATTGTTGCGAGAAAAAAATATTTTTCAGATATTTGCAGTCCCAAAGGGAACCTCGGTGTTCCCGAAAGGCTGAATTAGCTCAGCGGTAGAGCACTTCACTCGTAATGAAGGGGTCCCGAGTTCAAATCTCGGATTCAGCTCCAGGAGGCGTGAGAGAGAAGGAACGGATTACGCCGTCCACTGCAAAAAGTCTTATGTGTCAACGACATGTAAGACTTTTTCGTTTTCAGGCGTCAGGAGAGAGCAACTGCGCGCAGGCGTCCGCCTCCCGGCCGGCGCAGCTGTTCCGTCCCCGGAAACGACCGGAAATGACCCCCGGGCGGCGGGACCTTCGGCAGGCCGCCGGCATAAAATTCGGCCGGCGCGTCTTCTTTTTCATCTTTTTTCCATACCTTTGCTGCGCAACGGTTCGCCGAACGAGGCCCCCGGCCCCGGGCGATTAAAAGGGAATGCCGTGAAAATCGGCAACAGTTCCCTCTGCTGTAAGTTCCTGCCGCCGAAGCGGCACATCAGACCCCGACAATCTCTTGCCACTGGTTTTCACGCGACCGGGAAGGCGTCGGGACCGGAACGAGTCAGAAGACCTGCCGCTGCAATGGTTTTACAATCCAGGGGGAAATGGATCGTGATCGGCAGGAAAAACGATTTCCGGCATATCCCCGAATGTAAAATCAGGCTACTGCGAAATTCCGGCCGGACGCATGCCGTGCGCACGGCACGAATGCGGATCTCCGGAACATCCGCAAAGATTGGTTGAACGATTTAAACGAAGAGGATATGAGCTGTTTTTTCAGTCATGCCGGACGGACGGCGATACCGGTGCTGCTCTCGGTAGCGCTGGCTGCCGCAGCCTGCAACAAGGACGGAGAGATTACGCTGCCGGACAGCAAACCCCGAATCACCCTCGACAGCGAGACAGGCGTCTACGCGGCCAAGATCGGCCGCGCGGTGACGATCACGCCGACCGTGGAAAACGAGGGAGAGGCCGCTTACAGCTGGACGATCGACGACGAGGTCGTTTCCACGGCGCGCGTGTTCGAATACGTGTTCAACGAGGAAGGCCGCGTCTATGTGACCCTGCGGGTCGAAAACCGGGCGGGATACGACGAGAAGGAGGCGCGCATCGACGTGAACCGGCTCGCTCCCCCCGTCATCTCGCTCATCGTGCCGCCGACGGGGCTATACGTGCTCACGGGACGGGAATACACGTTCGCACCGGAGGTGCAGAACGGCGAAAACGCCCGTTACGAATGGTATCTGGACGACTCGTCCGTACCGGTCTCCACCGAAAAGGACTACATCTTCATGCGCACCCAACCGGGAGACTGCTCCCTGCGGCTGACGGTGACCAACGAGGACGGCACGGCCGAGAAAACGGTTGCCGTGCACGTCGTGGACGTCATTCCGGTCCGCATCGCGTTCATCCCCTCCTCCTACCTGGCCGACCCGCTGGTGCGGAGCGTATCGCTCGGACGGACGCTGTTCCTGCGGCCGCAGGTGAGCGACGCCGTCGGGCCGGAATATGCATGGTACGTGAACGGCGTCTTGCAGGAGGACGCAACCCAACGCATGTTCGCCTTCACGCCGGAGAAAGAGGGCGAATACGAAGTCACCTTCCGGGTGACGGACACGGACGAAAGCCCGGCCGCACCCCTCTCGCGCCACATCACGCGCGCATCGTCGAAGCGAATCACCGAGAAAACGCTCCGGGTGACCTGCTACAAACGCGAATCGGAGCGCGTCATCACGACGACGGGACAGCCCGCGTCGAACCGGGTGCTCGAATTCCTGCCCGCGCCCGGACAGTTCGTCAACGAAACGGGCATGGCCGGATACACCGGCCAGAAGAGCTTCGAGGAGGCCCGTCTCTACGCCGAGAACCGGCTGAAAAAGGGTGAGTTCGTCTCGCTCGGCAACTTCGGCGGCTACGTGATCCTCGCCTTCGACCACAGCGTGGAGAACAAGGGCGGATACGACTTTTCGATCCCCGGCAACCAGTTCGAAGGAAGCAACGAGCCGGGCGTCGTGTGGGTGATGCAGGATGTCAACGGCAACGGCAAGCCCGACGACGAATGGTACGAACTCCGGGGCAGCGAAACGGGCGGCGAATGGACCGTCCAGGAGTATGCGGTGACCTATTACAGACCCGCCGGGCCTCGCCAGGGGGTGAAATGGACCGACAATCTGGGCCGGAGCGGGCAGGTAGCCTATCTGGGACAGTTCCATGCGCAGGACTACTACTATCCCCTGTGGCTCGAAGAGGAGTCCCATACCTATTACGGCACGGGCCTGCGGCAGAACACCACGCAGACCCCAGGCGGAGACTGGTCGAACAACTCGTTCGAATGGGGGTACGTCGACAACGCGGGCAGCGACAATCTGGAATCTTCGTCCAAAACCGGCAAGACCTGGTTCAAGATCAGCAACGCCATGACGCCCGACGGGCAGCCCGCCGGATTGCGCTACATTGATTTCATCAAGGTGCAGAGCGCCATCAACGGCAGCGCCGGAGGACTGGGCGAACTCTCGACCGAAGTCGCCGGAATGGCCATCGACGAGAACCTCAACCGATAACCCCATTCCCGACCGCAACGCATGAAACGATTCTTACGACAGATTCTGCCCGCGGCTTTATGCCTCTCCGCCCTCGGCGGCTGCATGAAGTGGGACTACGGCCGCACGGAGGATTTCTCGGCGACGGAACGGGGGCTGTTCATCGTCAACGAGGGCATGTTCCAGTACGGAAACGCCACGCTGTCGTATTACGACCCGGAAACGAAAACCGTCGAAAACGAAGTTTTCCACCGGGCCAACGCCTTCAAGCTGGGCGACGTGGCGCAGTCGATGACCCTGCACAACGGCGTGGGATGGATCGCGGTGAACAATTCGCATGTCGTTTTCGCCGTCGACCCCGACACCTTCCGCGAGGTGGGACGCATCACCAACCTCACCTCGCCGCGGTACATCCATTTCGTTTCGAACGAAAAGGCCTATGTCACGCAGATCTGGGACAACCGCATCTTCATCGTCAACCCCAAACGCTACGAAATCACGGGGTATATCGAGTGCCCGGACATGACGGCGGAATCCGGCTCCACGGAGCAGATGGTGCAGTACGGCAAATACGTCTTCGTGAACTGCTGGTCCTACCAGAACCGTATCCTCAAAATCGACACCGAGACCGACCGGGTCGTCGGTCAGCTGACCGTCGGCATCCAGCCCGCGTCGCTGGCGATGGACCGGAACAACAAGCTGTGGACCGTCACCGACGGCGGCTACGAGGGCAGCCCCTACGGATATGAAGCCCCGTCGCTGTACCGCATCGACGCCGAAACGTTCTCCGTGGAGAAGCAGTTCCGGTTCCGGAAGGGGGACTCCCCGTCGGAGATGCAGCTCAACGGCACGCGCGACACGCTCTACTGGATCGACCGGGACGTCTGGCGCATGCCCGTCGCCGGGGAGCAGCTTCCGGTGCGCCCGTTCCTCGAATACAGGGAGACCAAATATTACGGACTGACGGTCGATCCGGCCAACGGCGACGTGTACGTTGCCGACGCCGTCGACTACCAGCAGCAGGGAGTCGTCTACCGCTATACGGCCAAGGGCGAGCCTGTCGACGAATTTCACGTGGGCGTCGCGCCCGGAGCGTTTTGCTGGAAATAACCGGAGAGCATGAAAACAACCGCCTTGTTTCTTTGGATGCTGCTGTTTCCGGCGCTGCTGCGGGCGCAGGGCGAGCCGGCGCCGTCCGACGTGCCGGAAACCCCGCAGGACGCCGGCGCGGGGGAGTGGCGCGGAAAAGGCGCCATCGCCATCCGGGAGGTTTCGGTCTGGGGCCGGCGTCCGATGAAAAGCATCGGCGTCGAGGAGACGAAACTCGACTCGGCGATCCTCAAGGAGAACATCGCCCTCTCGATGGCCGACGCGCTGACGTTCAACACTCCGGTTTTCGTCAAGCAGTACGGCCGCGCGACCCTCTCCACGGTATCGTTCCGCGGCACAGGCCCGTCGCATACGCAGGTGACGTGGAACGGCATGCGCATCAACAACCCGATGCTGGGCATGACCGACTTTTCGATGATCCCCTCCTATTTCATCGACGACGCCTCGCTGCTCCACGGAACCTCGTCGGTCAGCGAGACGGGCGGCGGACTGGGCGGACTGGTGAAGCTCTCGACTGCGCCGGCGGCGGCCGACGGATTCGGGCTGCAATATATCCAGGGCATCGGCATGTTCCGTACTTTCGACGAATTCCTGCGCCTGACATGGGGCGACGAGCGCTGGCAGGTATCGACCCGCGCCGTCTACCAGTCCTCGGCCAACGACTACAAGTACCGCAACCGCGACAAGAAGGAGAACATCTACGACGACGAGATGAACATCGTCGGGTCGTACTATCCCACCGAACGCAACAAGAGCGGCGCGTTCGACGACGTGCACGTGTTGCAGGAGGTCTACTACAACACCGGGAAAGGCGACCGCTTCGGGCTGAACGCCTGGTACATCAATTCCAACCGGGAACTGCCCCTGCTGACGACCGACTACGCCGACGACACGCAGTTCGAAAACCGCCAGCGCGAACACACCCTGCGCAGCGTCCTCTCGTGGGACCACTACCGCCGGAACTGGAAGGCGGCGGCGAAAGCCGGATACGTGCATTCGTGGACGGCCTACGACTACCGGCGCGACAAGGGCAACGGCATCCTGGAGGCCATGACCCGTTCGCGGAGCAGGATCAACACCCTCTACGGGCAGGCCGACGGGGAGTATTCCGTCGGCGGCAAATGGTTCTTCACGGCCGGACTGTCGGCACACCAGCACTTCGTCGAAAGCGCCGACAAGAACATCATCCGCCAGCAGGGCGACAAGGCCGTCGTCGGCTATGACAAGGGACGCATCGAACTCGACGGCTCCCTGTCGGCCAAGTGGCGTCCCACGGAGCGGCTGGGCTTGTCGGTCGTCGTGCGCGAAGCCATGTACGGAACCTCCTGGTCGCCGGTCATCCCGGCCTTCTTCGCCGACTGCCTGCTTTCCAGGCGCGGCAACGTCGTGGCGAAGGCCTCCGTCTCGCGCAACTACCGCTTCCCGACGCTCAACGACCTCTACTTCCTGCCGGGCGGCAATCCCGGCCTGAACAGCGAAAAGGGCGTCGCTTACGAAGCCGGACTGTCGTTCGCCGTGGGAAAGGAGGGCGCGTACACGCTGTCGGGGTCGGCGTCGTGGTACGACCAGCACATCGACGACTGGATTCTGTGGCTGCCGACGGCAAAGGGATTTTTCTCGCCGGTGAACATCAAAAAGGTCCACGCCTACGGCGTGGAGATCCGGGCCGACCTGGCCGCAGCGCTCACCAGAGAACTGAAAATCAACCTGAACGGCACCTTCTCATGGGCGCCGTCGATCAACGAGGGGGAGCCGATGTCCCCGGCCGACCGGTCGGTCGGCAAACAGCTGCCCTACGAACCGGAATATTCAGCCACGGCGACCGGAAGGCTCTCCTGGCGCAGCTGGGGCCTGCTCTATCAGTTCTGCTATTACAGCGAACGCTACACCATGTCGAGCAACGACATCACGCTCACCGGACGCCTTACGCCCTATCTGATGAGCAACCTCTCGCTCGAAAAGGGTCTCTCGCTCCGGTGGGCGGACCTGACGCTCAAAGGCACGGTCAACAACCTTTTCAACGAGGAGTACCTCTCGGTGCTCTCCCGGCCCATGCCGCGCATGAACGCCGAATTCTTCATCGGCATAAAGCCCAAATGGGGGACGAAAAAGAGGTGATCCGGCGCGAAGGAGCCTTTCTCCGCGTCTTATTTCCCTTCGGGGACCAGCTGGCCGGCATCGTTCACAAAGAGGGACTTGCGCTGTTCAGAGGGTAGAAATCCCCCCCCCTCGCGGTTCTCTCCACCGGGGTCGATACCGATGGGATGCGCGAAGACGAAACGCGTGCCGCCCGTGTAAGCGGAATCGACCCAGATGCGGCCCCCGACGATCATGGCGATCTGGCGGCAGATGGCAAGGCCCAGCCCCGTGCCCTTCTTCTTGTTGCCGTCGAGCTTCTCGAAGCGGTTGAAAACCAGATCCTGCTTGTCGGGCGGAATGCCCGGTCCGGTGTCGGCCACCGAGAAAAGCACCTCGCCCCGCTCCTCGTCGATCTCCACCCCCAGCGTGATGCTGCCCTCGGAGGTGAACTTGCCGGCGTTGGTCAGCAGGTTGATCAGGATTTGCGAAAGACGGTGGGCGTCGGTGGTGAGCATGAACGATCCGACGGGACACGCGAAACGCCCCTCAACCCCTCTCTGCCGCGTATGGGCCGTGGTCATCATCACGTGCTGGCAAATCTGCACGATGTCCTCCGAAGCGTAGTTGAACCTGATCTTGCCGCACTCGAGCGACGAAATGTCGAGGATGTCGTTCAGCAGCGTGAGCAGCATCTCGGAGTTGCTGACCACGATGGCGCAGTACTCGGCGCGCTCCTCCTGCGAAAGTTCCTCGCTCTGCATCAGCGAAGAGAAGCCCACGATGGCGTTGAGCGGCGTGCGGATTTCGTGGCTCATGTTGGCCAGGAACGCCGACTTGAGCATGTCCGACTCCTCGGCCTTCTCCCGGGCGACGACCAGCTGGCCCTCGCGCTCCTCAAGCGTGAGCTTGAGCCGCCGCATGCGCAGCAGCAGCCACGTCACGAAGAGCAGCAGCAGCACCAGCAGCAGGATGCCCGCCACCAGCAGTTCGATGTAGTGGGAGTATTTCGACAGCTTGGCCGCCATCGTATCCTCGATGACGCTGCCCTTGGGCAGGGCGTATTCGGCGATTTTCCACTCCTTGAGCTTGCGCGAATCGAACAGATAGAGACTTTTGCTCGTATGGAAATGAGCGTCTTCGATGTCGTCCGTGTCGTAATATTTCCGGATCTGGTTCGCAATGACCTCCGCGCCGTTCTCGTATTCGGGCACGTAACCGCCGATCGCCGTGTCGCCGATGCCCGTACCAGTCACCGAGAAGACCGGAACGCGGGGGTTGTTCTGCACCAGGTCGTTCAGCGACCGCTGCATGAAGAATTCGCCGTCGCTGCCCACGCGCCACGTGCCGAGCATCACGGCCGAACGGGGCGGCAGCGTCGCATAGGTCCGGAACGCCGTCTCCTCCCCCTCGCGGCTGTCCACCAGCACGAGATTCAGGTCGGGGTAGTTCTCCCACTCCGCGCGCACGAGCGCCTGCAACGAAATGCCGCCGTAGGTATTGTCGGTCACCAGAGCGATGTTCTCCACCTGGGGATAAAGCGAACGGATCAGGTCGATGTTGCGCCGGATGTCGTAGCGGTTGAGCATGCCGCCCACCCTGTTCAGGCTGTCGCACATCACCCGGTAGTCGATCGCACGGGGTCTCCACGTCTGCAACGAATCGGGCGGCGCGGGCAGCATGACGCCGTTCTCGCTGGCGAAGCAGCTGAAGCACATCACCCCTTCGGGAATGCAGCCCAGCGATACGATCGGCTCCCATCTGTGCGAAAGGCTGCTCGCGGAAGGTAACGACATCATACGACGAGGGCAAACGCTGCGCCGAGTCGCTCTTTATGAGCTACTACCGCGAACACGGCATTCCCGTGAAGATCATCCGCATATTCAACACCTACGGTCCGAAAATGGACATCAACGACGGCCGCGTGGTCTCGAATTTCATCGTCCAGGCGCTGCGGGGCGACAATATCACGATCTACGGCGACGGCGGACAGAGCCGTTCGTTCCAGTACATCGACGACCTGATCGAAGGCATGGTGCGCATGATGGACGACACGCCCGACGACTTCACCGGTCCGGTGAACATCGGCAACCCGAACGAATTCACCATCGCCGAACTGGCCCGCGAGGTGATCTCCCTGACGGGTTCGAAATCGAAGATCGTCCACCTGCCCCTGCCCGCCGACGATCCCCAGCAGCGGCAGCCCGACATCTCGCTCGCCCGCAACATGCTCGGCGGCTGGGAGCCGAAAATCCAGCTGCGGGACGGTCTCCTAAAAACCATCGCCTACTTCGAGGAGGTGCTTTCGCGGGGAGGAATCCGGCGGTGAGACTCGACCGGCACGTGCAAAAACACGGCCAGCCTATAAGAAAAAAGCGGCGGACCCGTAGGATTCCGGTAAAATAAATAGGTTTCCGATAGAAAAAGCAATGTAAGAGATAATCAGAACATTATGCATTTTCTTTCTGGGAGGCTATTAAAAAAAAGCAGCAAATAAGGTAATGATAAACGAGGTTTCGATTTCCAAATCGTTACCTCGTTTATTTTGCCTCGTTCTTCGTATAAAAGTGATTTGCAATTTCTTACGCTTTTATTCATCTTGTTCTCAGACTCTGCCAAGATTATATTTGCACCCCTTAAAACAGCAGAGTTTATGCGCAGCACATTCAAGGTTCTGTTCTACCTTAAAAGGAACAAAGAGAAGAAACAGGCGCCGGTTCCAGTCATGGGCCGGATTACGGTCAATGGAAGCATCGCGCAGTTCAGTGCGAAACTTTCCGTTCCGGAACATCTGTGGGAAGTCAGCGGCGGTCGTGCCAAAGGCCGGAGCGTCGAGGCCGACCGTATCAACCGTCATCTGGATAATATCCGTACCCAGATCGGCAAGCACTATCAGACTATCTGCGACCGGGATTCGTTCGTCACGGCCGAGAAGGTCAAAAATGCCTACCTCGGTTTCGGCGAGAAATACCGCATGCTTCTCGAGGCGTTCGAGAAGTTCACCGCCGATCTTCGAAAACGTGTCGGCATCGACCGCAATTACGGCACATGGAAACGCTACCGCAAATCCATCGACCATCTGCGTTCTTTCATGCGTAAAGAATACCGTGTGAGCGACATGCCTCTGGCCGAACTTGAACAATCGTTCATCGAGCAGTACCATGTCTATCTGAAATCCGTTTTGGGTTTGAAACCCACGACAGTCTGCGGCTATCTCAAATGCCTTAAATACGTGGTCAAGATCGCCTTCAACAACGGCTGGATGCCCCGCAACCCTTTTGCCCTTTACCAGTATACGGCACCGAATCCGGAGCGTGGTTTCCTGACCGAGGATGAACTTCGGCGTATGATGACTACCCGCCTGCGCTACAAGCGTCAGGATTATAACCGCGACATGTTCCTGTTCTCCTGCTTTACGGGTATCTGTTATGCCGACATGTCGACGCTGACCTACGATCAACTCGAACAGGATGCGAACGGGGATTGGTGGATCAGCGGGCAGCGTCAGAAGACCGAAACGAAATATGTCGTCAAACTGTTGCCCTATCCTTTGTTCATTCTGGATAAATACCGGGGTCTGGCCGGAAATCGTTACCTGTTCAAACTGTCTTCTCTGGATTCCATCGACGACAGCCTTAAAAACATAGCCCGGGAATGCGGCATCGACAAACAGCTCTCGTTCCACCTTGCGAGGCATACCTATGCTACCACGATCTGCCTGTCGAACGGCGTCTCTCTGGAAACGCTTTCCAAGATGCTCGGGCATAAGAACATCACGACGACCCAAATCTACGCGAAGGTAACCCATCCGATGATCGACCGGGAAGTCGACATGCTCAAAGAAAAGCTCGCGGATAAATTCGTTGTCGCCTGAATCGTGCCGAACATCAGCCTTCTACAATAAATTTCGTATCAGTAAGCAGATACTGATACGAATCCCGCGTGTCATCGTGCCATCTTTGCAGTGGAAACAATCGACCTAAACGTTATGGAACACACGGAGGAGATACTCGAAATCGTGCGGGAGATCCGCGAGGATGTCTCCTATATGAAACGGCATCGCAACATGCTTTGCGGGATGCCTGTTCTGGAAGTCGACGAGGTCTGCGACTTGTTGAAGATGAGCGACCGTCAGCTGCGCCGTTATCGCACTGCGGGCCAGCTCGTCGGCTTCCGTTTCGGGCGTCGTCTGCTGTTTTCGTCTGCGGAGATCACCCGTTTCATCGAGCGTATCGAAGCGGACAGCCAACGAAAAAAATCGTTGAGAAACGCTATCCGCAACCTTTAATATATCCCGTTATGTCAGACGAAGTAACAGAAAGAACCTATTACCTGATCGAATCCGGTCTTTTCGAGAAACTGCTCAAAACGCATTTCATGCTTGCGCACACCCTGCTGCTGTTCGAACACCTGTGCAGCCACAGCGACCGTCCGATGTTTCTTTCGGCCCGCAAGGTCTGCGAGGCTCTGGGTCTCGACCGCAACAAACTGGAGCAATACCGGCGTAAGCGCATTATCAAAGCCCGTGCTGTCAACGGACAGATGATGTACAGCGCTTACGACCTGATCGCCCTTATGGAACGTCTGCAGCGTCGTAAAATCCAGCGTATCCTTTCTGCGACCGCACGTTTCGTAATTCGCTGATGATGGCCCGTATCCTCGAATCGTAGCTTTATCTTTTCGCAAAGCTGTCCGATGCGTTTCAGACAGCTTTTTATTTTGACATATACAGGAGCTATTCAAAATATCTTTCGAGGTCGCCGGCCCGGGGCAAGATAGTGTCAGGCGCTTACGCCCTTGTCGTAATTTTTCGCACGATCTCCACCCTTCGGGTCGTATCGCACGAAAAATTGCGCCTGCGGGCTGCACCTGCCACTGAGAATCCCGCCCCGAAGCCGGCGAACCACTATTCAAAAGTGGGTGTACCGGCGGTATGTCAAACCAAAATAGATTTCGAAGATGAAAACCACGAGATTCGAGATTGCGGTGGCGGGCTACGCCTACCGCTTCAAGACCTACGCCCGTGACGGCGTGGAGGCATCCGTAAAGATCAAATGCTTTCTCGGACAACCCGATGCGGAGTGTACGATCCTGACCCCTGCGTTGAACGATTACCTGCGGGAAATGGAATCCTGCCGCAGGCAGGTGGCTCAGCAATGAGAAAGTGGATCGATCAGTCGACTTTCGACGAACTGCTGCTCGCCAATGCCGAGGATAACATAGAGCGGGCCATTCAAGGCGCATCGTCCGTGTTGGAAGCGGTGCAGGAATTCGTTCCGGAAGCAGCCTTGTTCTACCGTGTTACACACGCTGTGGACAGTCTGAAAAATTATTTCGAGGAGGCGAGCGCCGGTTTCCGCAGAAACGGCATTCTGTTTCTCGTCCGCAAACACACTTACCCGAAACCCTATTACGACCTATGTTGCGATTGGTCGTTCCTCCGATATGCGGATAATTATTCCTACGGCAAGTCTTTCGACAAGCAATCCGAACCGAACCGCATCGGGGTCTTTACCAAAAGGAAGATCGACGACTGGGTGGAATACCTCACGCAGGGTTTCCGGAACCTCGAGCGTATCGATGCGGAGAACAAACGAAAAATAACCGGGTACCGCAACCGCTTGGAGGCTTTGCCCGATGTGGTTTGGAACAACGACAAAAACTGCGGACATATCACTCGTCACGGCCTGACCTATACTTTCGATATCAGGCAGACGGATTACAGCGAAAAGATTTCGCTGGACTATCGCTGCCGCACACTCGACGATTTCCTCGCGCTTTCCGACAACAAACTTATACTTAACCCTGATCGACTACAGCTATGAGTACTACTAAAGCCATCAACTTGCAAAAACACGTCTGGGAAGGCTGGCGGGTCGGAGATTTCATCGACAGCCTCGCTCCGGAGCTGGAACTTATCATGCAGGGCCGGAGCTGGCGCAAGCCCTTTGCCTCGAAGCAGGAACTCGCCGCATGGTGTAAGGACAACCAGCCCTATTACAAGAAACGCATTCCGGGTGTTGTCAGCTATTTCGCCCGGAAGTATCATCTGAACTGAAAATCTTGAAACTATGGAACGCAATCATATCATTGAAAGCATCTGCGCCGTATGCCATTGTGCTGCGCGCCGTGCCGAGGAATACCTCGATAACGAACTCATCCGCCTGCGGGCGTTGTACGATGCAGGCGAGCTGTGCTACGGCGACCTTGAAACGGCCTGCTCCGATTTGGGACTGGAGTACGACTATGCGGAATACTTTCTTGCGGCGATTGCCCGATAGCTGAGCGATGACTGCGATCTGTTACAATCGCTTCCGCATTGCGACCCGAAGTCCGGACAACCAACGACGGATACTGCGCTGGTTGTTCCGGAACTTCATGGTCTACGACTTCGACGTTTCGGACGCGACGGCCTGCGGACGCTTCATGGTGCCCGGACCTGCATTTCCCCGAAATGCATTCCGGGAGCTGACGTTCTCGCTGCGCGGCGATCAGACGCTATATATCCGAATCATCTCCTACGACCTGTGGACGCTTTATCTGGAAGGCAATGTTTACAAGTACGGACGATGGCACCACATTACACTTTGATTCGACGGCCCCCGCAAAGGGGCCGTCTTCATTTAGAAACTACAATTATGGCAAATATTTGTTCAAACCAGATCTATTGCGCGACAGCCGATGCGGCGACTTTTCTGCACGTCCTCGATTGGCTGTATGACAACTTTTCTGTAAATGATCTCGACGGCGATGAAGATGACGGCAGTTATTGGATGCACGGCGAGTTCTCCTCAAAATGGTGTTTTCCCGGGGAATTGTTCCGGCAGCTTACGGATGAACTCTCTGCAGACAAAACACTCTATTTCCGGATCGTATCATCCGAGCCGGGGAATCTTTATCTCGAAGGCAATGTCTATCGGGGCGGTTCCTGGGATCAATTCTAATCATCTGAATTATGGCATACGAATCATCCATTTCTTTCGCGGCTATCAAGGATTTCCGCAACGCCGAGATCAACGGCATTCCGGCCCTTTTCACCATGTGCCGCATCGATTCCGAAACCCTCCCCACAGGATTTCACTCCTGCGAGGTCATGGGCGGCCGGGGCAGCGATTTTCAGTGGCTCGTGCCGCTGGCTCTGGCAAACTTCACCGGAACGTTCGTCACCCGGCAGCCTCTGCTCCGGGAAGGGCAGGCATACGCCGAAATACGCCGGTACGGTGTCTACGACGCGATAACTTTCGACGAATGGTCTGAAAACAATGACATTAAACCATCATCACTATGCGCCGAAAATTCAAACTGAAGGTCAGCTATACCTTCAACGGCTGTTTTACCCTGTGTGCGGCTTCCGGAAAGGAGGCCGCACGTCTTGTTTCCACTCCAAACACAAAACTCTTACTCGTATGAAAATGCACCCCGAAGATTTCCGCCGTGCGCTGGAGATCATTACCTCGAACAACCGGATTACCGTATCGTTCAATACGCCGGTAAAGGATAACTACTCAAACACGCATCCGATTCTCATCCACGAGAGCAACGCTACGGTACTGAAACAACTCCAGCAGGAAGGCTATTCGCTCTCGATGACGAAGAAAGGCTTGCGGGTAGATAAATACTAATATATAGAAATTATGACACGCTACAGATTCTCACAAGACCGGAAACACACGATCCGAACATCGGCATTACCGATATGTATCCGTGCTGTCGGAGTTTTTCTCCCGACTGAAAGAACATTTCCATTTTTAAGATTCTCAAATCACTAAATAAAGAAGACATGATAAACCTGCATCGATATTACAAGGACAACAAAGACGACATCAACTCGTCGATTATGGAACTCGCCTGCGATCTTGCCGCCGCCCGCCTGATGAACGAACACGGCCAGCCTTTCGAGTCGTTCGTTGAAGCGGACGACCCCGACGATCCGGAGGGCGGTACACATTATAAGAAAGAGTTTCAAGATGAATTCGACCGCTACTACGACGAGCAGTACGACTGTATCGCCCGTCTGATGAGATTCGACTTTAACGCTGACGACGGTGTAGCACATAACAACGCAGTCGGTAGTTCCGAGGAGACGGAGAGCTCCGAACTGTCGCCGGAGCACATGGAGACTACCTGTCCTGTATCGGAAGAAGACAGGCAACAGGTCGACAAGCTGAAGGAGCATTATCGCACGCTGGGAAAACAGGGGCTGGAATTGATGCGGGATATCGTTTCCCGTTTCGATGATGAGGAGTTCTCTGTCGAGGGATATTCCGTACCGGTTTGCGACGAGGATCACGATCCCTGTTGCGTTTACGGGTTCTCGGTCAAAGACGGGACGCTGTGTGCCTCGCTGGATTACGACAGCGGTAACATTCGTGAAGTTCTTGTCGACAGTTTGCGCATCGGAGAGATCTTCGATGCGTTTTGCGAATTGATCGAAAACCTGTAAAAACACGTCATGCAACAATTTCGAACCGACGAACATGAAGGAACTCTATATCAAGAATCTCTGCATTGAGATCACCCGGCGCTGCAACATGCGCTGCGCTCATTGCATGCGGGGAAATGCCGAGGCAGTGGATATTTCCCTGCGGCATATAACCAACCTGCTGCGGCATGTCAGGTATATCCACCATTTCAACATCACGGGCGGCGAGCCGTCGCTCAACGTCCGGGCCATCCGCCATATCCTCGAACGGGTACGCGCCTACGAGATTACGGTCAACGACTTCTATATCGTAACCAACGGCTCTGTCGCATCCCGCTCGGAGGAATTCATAGAAGCCTGCGCCGCGCTGTACGAGTACCAGCAGGAGAAGGAGCAGGGGCCCGGCTCGGGGCACATGCTCGAAATGAGCGACGACCGTTTCCACGATCCGGCGGAACATGCCGCCACCCTCGCAGCTCTCTCCCCGTACCCCTTCTTCGGAGTCCGGGGACAGGCCAAGCATGTCTTCCTTTTCCGGGAAGGCCGTTGCAAGGAGGGATTTCCGAACCCCATTCATGGGATTTACCTCACGGAGGAGAACTATGTCTATGGCGACCTCTATCTCAATGCCGAAGGCATGATTCTCTCCAACGGAGACCTGAGTTACACCCGCCAGCGGCAACACGCCTTGTGTCCCTGCGGGAAACTCATACAGTATCTCCGCATGACCTTGAAAAAGCGTCAAAAAGAGAGATTGTACGAATAAATCCACAAATCAAAAACTTATGTCAATCATATGCAGTATCTGCGGCGGCACCGATGTAAAGTGTGCCGCCGTTATCGATCCCAATACCAAACAGTTTCTCGACTTCGGATACGAAGCCTTTCTCGACGGGAAATGCAGTCGGTGCGGCAATGTCGCGCTGACCGATCCCGACGAGGTAAAAGCCGACATGGACAAGCGATGGACGGAATACATGGCCCAACATCACACCGCTCCCAACTACGCCCGCTGCGATATCGTCCGACACGGCGCCTACGACGGATGCGAGGGCGCTTGTATCCGCATCGGAGGCCCGTCGGACGTGGTCGAGAAGTATCCGGTCGTGGCCGTATGCCGCGACCTCGAAGAACTCAAATCGCTTGCGGCGCCCGACCCAGCACGGGAATTTACCGTCGTGGAGTGTCAACGGTTCGAGTTCCACGAGGTGCTGGAAAACAAGACCTACAACATCGAGGTAGACGGCCGGACCGTCTCCGTTACGACGAAAGAGGTGCTGGACTTTTATCCGGCAGAATACGGTCTGAAGAAAACAGACATCGGGCGGTATGCTGCCGCTTATGTAGCCCGTATCAAAGCATACCGGGAGTGCGACCGGTGGCTCGATCCGGCTCTTGTCCGCAGGCTTCTCGACGAGGAGCACCTGATGAAGCCCCGCGAGAGCGACAGCTTCCGCCTGCGGCTGCATTTCGACTGGTTCGCCACGCTGCGACGGGAGGACGAAAGGCTCTGTGCCCCTTTCAAGTATGCGGTAAAGGCTTATTGTCTGGATAGCATTCAGACCTTCGAGCGCCACTATACCGGCCTCGAAGAAGCCCTGCTGCACTGCCTGAACGGTTTCAACGAAAACGCGAACGTTCCTGACCGCTACACATCCGTCGAAGAGTATCTGTCAAAACATTCCTGACTATGAATTATACGAGTATGCAGATGCAGGATACCCTCCGCCGTCTGGAGGCAACCCTGCCCGAAGCCACCCCCGAGCAGCGCAGGCTGCTCGATGAACTGAACGCCCAAATCGAAGAGAACGGCCGCTACTATGTGGTCGAGTCCCTGACCGTCGAACAGATGCGCGAGCACGGCTACGACCTAACGGAAGAAGACGGCGGCCTGATAGAGAAGATCGCCGAAAAGGTCGAGGTAGATGCCGACATGCTGTGGTCGGCCGTCGAAATCTGGGCCGCGACCTACAATGTCAGACGAAATGACGATTCCTAAAAGCCGTGTAATATTCAACCCGGCCATGAGAATCATCAGAATAATGACTTTCCATAAAATTGAAGATACTATGAAAACCTTTGAAAAAATTGCAAAGCGCTACGCGCTGACGAACAGCTACTACAAACACCGGCAAATGGAATGGCCCGATACGCTGGCCGAAATTTACGATTACCTGCAGCAGCACAGCGAGCTGCCGTTCCGCTATGAGGGTGACAACTGGTCATACGACGCAATGTGCGAGCGGCAGAAGCGTCCGGGCGTATACTTGTCGCAATACCTGACGCCGGATCGTACGGCGCGGCAGATGGCTGCATTGGCCGTGCGGTATTTCGATAATGACAGTCGTATCGTCGATGCCTGCTGCGGAACGGGACAACTGACACGCGCAATGATTGCCGGGGGAGTACATCCCTCGGCAATCGTCGGGTTCGATGCCGATGCGGAGCTGGTCGATCTTTACGAACGCCTCTATCCCGAAGCTGCTGCGCTGCGGATGCAGTTTCATGAGATAGATTTTCGTTGTGAAAATATCATCGCCAATCCTCCTTTCGTGACGGCGGAATGCATCTCGTTCTTCGACTGGCTGATTAAAGTACAAAGGTCGGGAGACTATGCCGTCCTGCTCTTGCCGTATGGTTTTATCGACAAGCAGCGGCCTAAAGCCATACAGGAGACGATGCGGCACTTTATCATCCATTACCGGACACCCATGCAGGAGCCGTTCGCACGCACGAACTACCGTGCGGAGATCGTCATTCTGGAACGAGCATAGCTTGTTCCGATGCAGGGCTGTCTCACAATCCAAAATAATCCGCCGACGAACCCGAACGGGAGGTTTGCGGATTATTTTGTGCGCCTGCAGGATATCCCCGCGGTAACGTGTCGCAGCGCCATATGCCCGGCCACGTTGCTATTCCGGGATTTTTTCCGTAGTTTTACAAGGTCTTTAGCATCGTCCGCTTTATGAACGTCACTCCGACGACAAACCTGCGCTGCGTCGTGGAGCGCATCACCTACCAGAACCCCGAGAACGGCTACTCGGTGCTGAAGGTCCGGGTGAAGGGCTACAGCGACCTCGTTACACTCGTGGGCAGCCTGCTGGAAGTTCCTGTGGGCAGCGTCCTTTTATGCCGTGGCGAATGGAAGGTGGACAAACGCTACGGTAGCCAGTTCGTCGCCGCGACATGGGAGGAGACGATGCCCGCCACGGTGTACGGCATCGAGAAATACCTCGGCAGCGGACTGGTCAAGGGCATCGGCCCGCGGTTCGCCCGGGCCATCGTCCAGCGGTTCGGAACGGAGACCATCGACATCATCGAGACCGATATAGAACGGCTCTACGAAGTCCCGAACATCGGACGCAAGCGCGTGGCGAAGATCCGCGAGAGCTGGGAGAAACAGAAGGACATCAAGAACGTCATGCTCTTTTTACAGGGCTACGGCGTGAGTACGGCCTATGCGGCCAAAATCTACCGGGAATACGGCAAGGAGAGCATCGAGAAGGTGCGGGAGAACCCCTACCGTCTTGCCGACGACATCTGGGGCATCGGCTTCAAGACCGCCGACGGCATCGCCGGGAAAATGGGCTATGAGAAGGAAGACCCGCGGCGGTGTCGGAGCGGTATCCTCTATACACTGGGACAACTCTCGGACGAAGGGCACGTCTATGCCGAAGAGGAGCAGTTGGTGAAGACCGCCGGAGAGCTTCTCGAAGCCGGCGAAGCTCCTATCCGGGAGGTTCTGACGCAGATGATTCAGGCCGAAGATTTAATTCTCGACGGGGAGGCGATCTACCTTCCGCCGTTCTACCATGCCGAATGCGGCACGGCACGACGTCTGCGGGATTTGGCGGTGCCCACAGGCCGTTCGCTGTTCGACACTCCGTTCGACCCGTCGACGCTCACCGCCGAGACAGGCATCGCATACGACGAAATTCAGGTCGCAGCTATCCGGCAGGCCGTAACATCCAAAGTAATGGTGCTGACGGGCGGCCCCGGTACGGGTAAGACGACCACGACGCAGGGAATTATCGCCGCCTTGCAGAAAGCCGGGCTGCGCGTCCTGCTGGCAGCGCCTACGGGCCGTGCCGCCAAGCGTATGAGCGAGGCGACAGGCATGGAGGCCAAGACCATCCACCGGCTGCTGGAATACAACCCGCAGGACGGCTACAAGCGCAATGACGAGAATCCGCTCGAGGGTGATGCGCTGATTGTGGACGAATGTTCGATGATAGACATTCTCTTGATGAACAACCTGCTGAAAGCCGTTCCCGAAGGTATGCGGCTGGTGCTGGTGGGCGACATCGACCAGCTGCCGAGCGTCGGGGCGGGAAACGTCCTGCGCGACATCATCGACTCGCGGCATATCCCCGTCGTGCGGCTCGTGCGCATCTTCCGGCAGGCGCAGAAAAGCCGTATCGTGATGAGCGCCCACGCCATCAACCAAGGGAAATTCCCCGATACGAGCAACGGCCGCGACACGGACTTTTTCTTTATGAAGGAGGACGATCCCGAACGGGCCGCCGAAACCGTCGTCCGGCTGGTGAAGGAGCGCCTGCCGCGTGCTTACAGGGAGAGTCCGGAGCGGATTCAGGTGCTTACGCCGATGCAGCGGGGCATCGTGGGGGCTGCGAATCTGAACCTCGCCCTGCAGGAGGCGTTGAATCCTTCGGGTCCGAGTCTCAATCGCGGAGGCTACACCTACCGGCAGGGCGACCGTGTGATGCAAATACGCAATAACTACGACAAGGATGTCTTCAACGGCGATTCGGGCTACATTCGGGAAGTAGATACGGAAGACAGGACACTGACAGTCGATTTCGACGGCAAGACGGTTGAATACGATGTAACGGAACTCGATGAATTGACGCTGGCCTATGCCACGACAATCCACAAGGCGCAGGGGTCGGAATACCCGATCGTGGTCATGCCGCTGCTGATGACCCACTTCGTAATGCTCCAGCGCAATCTCATTTATACGGGCATTACGCGCGCGAAAAAGATATGCGTTCTGATCGGTGCGACGAAAGCTCTGGCCTATGCCATCCGCAATATGGCTGTGCTGAAACGAAACACCATGTTGAAAGAACGGATCGCCGGTGACTTGCGGTAACGGTACTGATCGAAGCCTTTCATGCACATCCGTTTCTCGGGTACTCGTTTGTAGATAACAAATAATAAATATCCCCTGTCGGTTGCCCCGGGAAAGATAAGCCCGGGACGGTCCGCTTCGCGTCCCTCTCCGGCTCCGGGAAGGAAAAATCATCCTCGCCTGCGCTGCGGTATTTTTCCTTCCCTGCACCTGCGCCACGGGCTTATGAACCTTCCCGAGGCAACCGACCCATTCGGGATACAAAGCCTCATAACATATTATTCATAGCCTGCGCAATCTATCAAATAGAGATTGTGCGGGCACAAACACGTGAGACACACGGTAAAAACTGTTCGATGTTATGCAGACTATGAAATCGGATTCGAAATCGAAGAAGAGCGGCAAAGGTGCAGCTGCGGCGGCAATCGTTCCGGTCGCAGCTACACCAAAAACGCAGGAGCAGGTATCCGCCGAAACTGCCGCGACGCAGGATTCGGGTGCCGAGGTACAGACTCCGATTACCCAAACGGTACCCGTGCAGCAGGAGGAACCGCAGGTTCAGCTTCTGGACCTGAACAAGATCGTCAATTCGACCTACAACCCCCGCAAGGACTTTCGGGAGGAGACGCTTCTGGAGCTTTCCGAGAGCATCCGGCAGTCGGGCGTGCTTCAACCGATCTGCGTGCGCCCCAAGGACGAGGGCTTCGAGATCGTCTACGGCGAGCGCCGCTACTGGGCGGCCGCGATGGCGGGTCTGACATACATTCCGGCCCTTGTCCGGGAGCTCACGGACGCCGAGGCCGAGGATGCTGCCATCACGGAGAACCTGCAGCGCGAGGACGTGAAACCGCGCGAGGAGGCCGCGGCCTATAACAAGGCCATCCAGTCGGGGCGCCATACCATCGAGTCGCTGGTGGGTAAGTTCGGCAAGTCGGAAGCCTACATCCGCTCGCGGTTGAAACTGTGCGAGCTGATCGACGCTCTGGCCGAGATGCTCGACAAGGAGGATATTTCGGTAGGCGTCGCCACCGAGATCGCCAAATACCCCGCGGAGATCCAGCAGGAGGTCTACAACGATCATTTCGCCGAGGGGTGTTACAACTCGTGGAAGACGGCGCGGATCAAGGACATCGCCCGACGGCTCTACGAGCGCTACATGACCAAGTTGGAAAGCTACAACTTCGATAAGACGGAGTGCCTTTCCTGCCAGCACAATACGGCCAATCAGGTGCTGTTCCGGGACGAATGTGCAGGGGGTTGCGCCGGCTGCCAGAACCGTGAGTGCATGATCCGCAAGAACGAGGAGTTCCTCGTGCAGAAAGCGCTGAAACTGCTGAAGGACGATCCCCGTACGATGCTCGCCACGGCCGGGGATACGCCCGTGGCGGTCCTCGAGGCCCTTGAAAAGGAGGGATATCATGTCGAGGAGTTGGAATACTACATCAATTATTACGATACGGCTCCTCAAATGCCCGACGCTCCGCAGGCTGAAAATTATGTGTCGGAAACGGACATTGCCGAGGCTCAGGAGAGGTATGAAGCCCGGATGGCTCGCTTTGCGGAACAGACGCAGCAGCTGGAGTTCAACATTTCGGAAGGACGTGTCCGCAAATATGCCGTTATCCGCAGCCTCGATATCGAGTTCCGCTACGAGGAGCTCGACGACGAAGAGCGGGAAGTGACGGTGGACAACGGGCAAGGCGGACATACGGTACACATAACGGTCGTGCCGCCCTCGCCGCTGGAAGGGCTGTTGCAGCGGGATCGCCGTAACCGGGAAATCTGCTACGAACATATCACGGCCGATATGAAGCGTCTCTTCCTCGATGTGAAGGTTGCGAACAAGCCCTTGCAGAAAGAGGAGCAGCATATGTTCTACTACGCCGTGATGCAGCGCGTAATGAGTGACTCGAAACTCCGTCAGTGCGGTTTCCGGCCCAAGGAGGGCTCTTACCTGACCGACGAGGAGCAGTTCGCCGCCGCAGGCCGTATCACGGCCAAGCAGCAGGCAGCACTGACCCGCGCTTATCTGGTGGACTTCTTCCGATCGGCAGCTCCGGAGTATCGCTGTACGGACGAAACGCTTCTGACGGGAATGATGTGCCGCTTCGCGGATCTGAACTTCGCAGAACAGAGCAAGGCCGTTCAGCAACAGTATCTGGAGACATACGAAAAACGCAAGGCCCGTCTTCAGGAGCAGATCGACGCCTTGCATGCGAAAGCCGAGGCCGAGGAGATGGCGGTCTCGATGCAGGAAGCCCCGGACTTCGAACCCGAGACGATGCCCGACCTGCTGCCGGACGAGACGCCCGACGCCGCGCCGCAGCCGCTGATTATTCCGATGGACCCGGATATCGAACCCGATACGCGGATGCCCGAAGAGATGAAAGCGGCGGCATAGCGACTGATGTAGATATTAACCGACGGGATGGGTTACCATCCCGTCTTTTCATTTCCCTACTATGAAAATACGAATTGACTGCCTTATCTGGCATGGCTGCGAATATGGCAAGCGACAGCTCACTAAACTGCAACGACGATTTTCGGATGGATGCAAGAACCCTTACCGCTGCGCGGAGTGCGGGTCGAAAGATATATTATGCCGGGCATGGCTGGACGGCAACACCTATGAGGCAGACTCGTTACCCGACGACAGTGAGGATTTGTGGTGCGAAGCGTGCTCGGAGCATACCTGGCAGGTACGCGAAAGCGAATTGATGTCCGCCACGGTCGAACCGTGGTGGCGGGATGACACGACGGAAGAAGATCGGGCGATTATCACCGGCCTGAATCCGGAGAATTTCAGTTCAAAGGATGATTGTAAGGCTTTTCGCAACGCTTGTAACATGTGGTGGCGCAGCAAGACAAGCGACGAGAAGATCCGCATCTGGAACGCCTGCCGCCCGCCTGTAAGTGAATATTGCTATTAAAATCCTACGACTATGAATCAAACGATTATCGACACGATCGCTCCGCGGCTGACGGAGCTCGTGATAAAGAAAATAGAGACGCTCACGAGCGACTGGCAGAAGCCGTGGATCGCCGACATGACGCACGGCCTTCCGCGCAACCTGCGCGGCACGCCTTACCGGGCCGGCAACGTGCTTATGCTGTTGTTCCTCTCGGAGATCATGGGCTACCGTACGCCCGTCTTTATGACCTTCCGGCAGGCCAAGGAAGAGGGGCTGAATATCCGCAAGGGCTCGGACGCCTTTCCGGTCTATTTCTGGAAGATCTACATCCGCCATAAGGAGACCCGCAAGAAGATCGAATCGGCGGAATACTACCGCTTGCCGAAGGAGCAGCAGAAACACTACGACCTGATTCCCGTCATGCGCTACTACCCGGTCTTCAACCTCGACCAGACGGATATGCAGGAGCAGCAGCCGGAACGCTATGCGCAGCTCACGGCGAAGACCGAACCGAAGGATTATTCGGACGGTCTGACGTGCGGCCCTATGGACCGAATGCTGGAGCGGCAGTCGTGGCTTTGCCCGATTTACCTCAAATATGGCAACCGGGCCTCCTATTCACCCTCGCTCGATAGGATCATCTGCCCGCAGAAGGAGCAGTTCCCGGAAGGTGCGGCGTTCTATACGACACTATTGCACGAGATCGCCCACAGCACGGGACATTCCGACCGGCTCGACAGGCTCAAAGAAAGCGGTTATGGCGATGCGGATTATGCCCGTGAGGAACTGGTCGCCGAGCTTACGGCTGCCTTATGCGGGGCGATGCTGGGCTTCGCCACGACGCCCCGCGAGGAGAATGCCGCCTACCTGAAAGGCTGGCTGGAGGAGCTGCAGAAAGAGCCGACCTACCTGTTCGACATCCTCACGGATGTAAACCGGGCCGTGCGGATGATCTCCGAGAAATTGGAAGGTACAGAACCGACAACTGAGGACGAAGTACCTGCCGAAGCCGCCTGAGATACAACTATTGTCAAACCGAGCCCTGCGACCGAGAGGTTGCAGGGCGCTTTTGTTTTATCCGATTATGATACAGATTAAAAGTAAGCCTTATAGCGTGGCGACGTTGCAGCCGCTGAACGCTGCATACGATGCCGAGCACCGCCTGACACAAGCGGATGTAGACCGCGTAAATGCCCTTGTGATGCACATCGGGAATACCCGTTCTGCGCAAGTTCCGAAAGCCGGGGATAAGATCCTCTATACATCCCATGCCGGAGATTATTCGGAAGATGCCCGCATCGACCGTGTGAATGACGACGGTACACTGGCGGTGCATGTCGTGTCGTTCATTCCGTTCGTCGCCCCGACAGATGACGGCGTGCGGTGCGTGGCCGGCGGAGGGCCGCTCGTCGATATAGCACCTTCAGAGACCCGCTATGCCGGAACAGCACATGTGGAGTTCAAGATATGGGGCCATGACGGGCCCTGCGGGAACGGCGCCGTTCGCTTCGAAGCATGTGTGAGCGTGTGGGAATACAAGGAGGCGAATCCGCTCTATGGGGATTTCACGACGAAGCATTGGCGCAAGCTCGACCTGTACCGATTTCCGGAGCGAACGGATGGCGACCTGTACCGTGGAGCGTGTATCTCGTTCGGCTCGGACGAGGAACTGGAGCAGTTCGTGGCGGACTATGAGGGCAAGATTTTCCGGGCGCCGGTGCCGAACCGGATCATTCTCTGGTGCTACCGGGACGAGCCGAAGGCCGTATCGCAGGCGGAGTGGGATGCGCTCGATGCTCCCGTCTCGCAGCGGCGCATCTACAACGCTCCGCAGCCGGTAAAACTCGTCAAAGAACACGAGCGGCACACGACAATCTGCTACTATGTCCGTCCGGACTTTTCGCATAAGTAACCAACATCTTAATTATCTATTTCTATGAGTCACATGATTGTAAAACGTATCACCATTACTTCCGATTTGCGGGTGATGGTCCGCAGGGCGACGAACAACCTTCGCCCGCTCGACTTCCGTTACGGCGAGGTCGAATCGCTGACCGAACTTCTGCGTACGAAAGGCCGTCCGGCACTCGAACGGGAACTGCTGTCACTCTTCTTCAAGGGCTGTTGGCAAGGCTGGAACCGCTATTCACGGGCTGTCGAGTATGCCCTGATTACCGACCGGCTGGACAAATACGAAGCATGGGCGCGCTGCCGTGAAGACAAAGCCTACGAGCATACGTTGCTGCTGCGCATGCGCGGCTTCCTGCATTACCGGCCTGTCCCGTGTCGCTGCCACCTCGAATATCAAAGATGCCCCGTGTGGCGTATTTCCGCCGGATGCATCTGTTTATCGTGGCAGAAGCGCCGCATCTTCCAGAGCGTTCTCGAAGCCCAAGCCACGCTGGTCAACAAAGGCTGGAATCCCGACAATTTCCGCATCGTCGAAGAAGAAACGAATAACCCTAAATCCGAAATCCGATGAAAACCTATCGCATCAACAAGAACGCCGCGCGACTCGCGCAGGGGACGGGCTTCGCCCCCGAATTGGTCTATAATATCTCGCTTGTCCGGTTTCAGGGCCGTAACGGCCGCTATATCGCGGCATGGACGCCGGGGATGAAGCGCCCCCGGTATGTTTACAAGGCCCGCACACCGGAAGAATATGACAAAGCGATGGAGTGTATCCGGCAGGAGGCCGAGCGCTTCCGCCGCCATGACGAGGCGCAGGAAAAGGCTGCCGCGGCGTTCCGCGAATCGCTCCGTGTCGGCGACATCCTTTACTCGTCGTGGGGCTGGGAGCAGACCAATATCGACTTCTATCAGGTCGTGGCGATCCGCGGCAGTGCGGTAGACCTACGGAAGCTCGACCAACGAACTACCGAAGACGGCTATATGTGCGGAACGACCGTCCCACTGCCCGATGTTTTCAAGGGCACGACCCATACGCACCGCCTATCGAAAAATTATATCCGCATCGACTCTTGCCGCACCGCATGGAAATGGGACGGGCAGCCCCTGCGGTGCAGTTGGTACGGATAACATTACATTAAAATTGACAATGATATGAATACGATTGAACACATCGTTTCGCGTTACCGGCTGTATCAGGCTCAATGCGAGAAACGCAGACAGGAAATCGACCGGGAGATCGGGCAGCTCACCAAGGAGCGTGCGAGCATAAGGCCGATCCATTGGACGGAAGGGTTGCTGCGTCCCGTCCTGCAAGAAATCGCGCGGCAAACTCCCGATATCGAGTGGGAGCAGAAGGAGGAGTATCATCCGTTGGGATTGCGCGGTGCCGTGCTGGTCCGCGGCAGGATAAAGAACGGACCGCTCATCTATGTTACTTTCACGGAGCTGGGCAACGACCTCTGGTTCGATACGGACAGCGTATGCAGCCGCTTCGCTCCCGAAACCCTCGGAGCGCTGAACGGCATGAATACCTTGTCGGCTTCCGTTAAGGACGGAACGCCGTTACTGGAATACATTCGTAAACAACAGTTAAAACATCAGCAATCATGAAGATCATGTGTCAGGAGCACTACGATAAGGTAGTGCAATATGCCGAAAGCATCGGCGATAAGACGTTTCAGGAGTGTCTGGAAAAGCTCCGGCAATGGGAGAAGCATCCTTCGCACCCATGTGAAATCGAGCTGTACCGTGATTTCGCGCCCTATTCATTTCTTTTCAAACAGCGTTATCCGGACGGACGTGTCGGTGTCGTCGGCGGGCTGGTCTATCACGGCCGGCCCGATCGGTCGCACTGTTTTATTGACGAGCCGTTTCACGGCTGGATGACCCACACCTGAAAAATCATACAACGGAATATGTGAACTCGCACTTTTTCTTTACCGACAAGGTGGATATCGGCTCTGTCCGGTATGTCGGAACAGATACTTTCCGTGGCGGGTACAGGAATTGCATATCTCGTAAAAAAAGCGTATATTTGTAAAGAGAAAATAAGATTCGACGTATGACGATATTCGATGATTATAAAGATAATAAGGGCTGCAATTCGGTCTCTGCGACACTGCTCTGGGAATACGACCTTGAGCAGTTCGACTGGCAGCGTTCGCGCAAGATCGTCGTGCAGCGCATCATCGAACGCGGATGGCTGAAAGATTACTTTGCCGCTTTCGACCTGTACGGCGGTATCGAAGGATTCCGCGAGATCATCAAGGAGGTCCCTTCGCTCTCGGCACGGGACATGAATTTTGTTTGTACGGTGTTTAACCTGAAAAAGGAGGAGTTGAGATGTTATACACGCAAACTGTCGCGCCTCGAACACTTGAACTGCTGAAAAAGCTGGAAGCGGAACCCTCGCTGGCTGCTTTCAACCTTGCCGGCGGCACGGCACTGGCCCTGTATCTGGGACATCGTAAGAGTGTCGATCTGGATTTATTTTCCCCGCAGTCTTTCGATGCCAAGAAGCTTGCAACCCTTTTAGCGGATAAATACGGCTTTCGAACGGATTTTATGGAAACCGATACGCTTAAAGGTACAATCGACGGAGTGAAGGTGGACTGCATAGCTCATCGTTACGACTATCTTCGTCCTCCCTATGAAGAATCCGGTATCCGGCTGTACGATATGGAAGATATTATCGCCATGAAACTGTCGGCTATTGCCGATGACGGATCGAGGTTGAAAGATTTCGTGGACATAGCTTGCCTTTCCACGCGTCATACATTTTACGACATGCTCAAATGTTATGAACGTAAATTCCCCGAAGCGAATGTAATCCGACCTTTCAAGGCTATTACCTACTTTGACGATATAGACTTTGAAGAAGATGTCATCATGCTGAATTTCGAATACGACTGGAATAGAATTGCTGAACGGTTAAAGACTATGACCGTCGAACAGAACCGTATTTTTACGGAATATCCATTACGGAAGAAGCCTCAAATTTCAGTTGAAGAGCATGACGCCGTATCACACAGACACGGACGGAAAAGATAATCTGAAGGTTCTATTTTGCAACAATATAATTTCAGACAATGACTAAACTCGAGATCGTTAAACAAATCGCCCGGGAAACGGGCGTCGAGACTGCAGTCGTATCGGTTGTGGCGGAAGGTTTCATGGAAGAGATCCGTGCCGCACAGATCCGTAAGGAGAATGTTTACTTACGCGGCTTCGGCACGTTCCTTATCAAACACCGCAAGGAAAAGACGGCGCGTAACATCACAAAGAATACGACGATCAAAATTCCCGCGCACGACATTCCTGCATTCAAGCCTTCTCCCGCCTTCCAGCGTCTTTTGGAAAAGAAATGATTGCCACGACTCCCCGATTCGGACGTTCGAATCGGGGAGTCGTCGTTTTATCGCTGCCGGCGACAGGTCAGGCATTCAGGCGCGCATGGTCTGCGAGGAACTTCTCCAGCCCGCCGCCCATCACGGGGGGGGGCGAGTAGTCCTTCGATCGCTGCAAGGGGGCATGTCGCCGCATCGGTATCCGCATCGGGCTCGACCGTTTGTCTCCTTACAGCAGTTTGGCGTCCAATAGTTCCTTGGCCGGTATCTCCACCGTCTGATGCCGAGCTCCGTTGCGTTCGATGATCTCCAGCAGGAGCACCTTGTCGTCGGGGATTGTGAACTTCTGCAGGGCGAATACGGTCCGCTGGCGTTGGTGCCCCCGCACAACTGTCGGGTCGTTGCATACGCGCAGGATTTCGAGCGGGGTCTGCTGCTGCGCCGTGCGCTTTGCGAGCTTGCGGTCGGCGACGATGAACTGCCGGGCATCGACTTCGAAGGAGATGTTCGTCTCGTTCGAGATCATCGTGTGGATATAGATCACGTCGTTGTGGACATAAATACCCAATACCTCGACTCCGATGCCGTACTTCTTCGTGCAGATGCCTTTCACGTCCATCCGGTTCTGGCGGTAAATATCGCCGAGCACCCGTTTCACGGTCGCGGGCTTCTCGCGGCCCACTTCCTGCAATAATACCCGCCCTTCGGCCGAAGCGGGTTCCGGCTGCGACGAACCGCTTTCGACGGCAGGCTGTTTCAGCGCCGAGATGTCGATGGTCGAGACGGCCGGGTTCTCGGCATAATGCACGTCGAACGAAAAGAATCCGCCGTCTTCGGTGATGACCGTCAAGTTGGTCTCGGTGGTAAAATTCCGCACGGCGGCTTTCACGCGCACGACGTTTCCGGCCCCGTCGGCCTTTCCGGCGATGATGTCCATCGAGCCGATGTCGATGTAGGTCACGGGCGAGGGAAACAGGATATGCACGGTCTTCGAAAACCCCGCTTCGATGCGCAGGGGTCGAATCTCCGCAGGCGCTTCCGGCGCCGTCTGCGCCGTAACCTGCGCCGCCGCCATCAGGGCGGCGATCAGAGTCAGATAAATCAGGTCTCGTTTCATTTTACTGCTGTTTTGAAATCAATAATAGCTGATGGTTGGCTTTGAGTGTGATCTTCACCTCGCGGAGTTTCTCGGCGACATATTGCGACGACGCCTGCAATCCTCCGCGCGCCAGCTCGGACAACACCTGCTGCCCGGCCGAACGGGTGACGTTTACACTCGTTCCGGCGGTCTGCCCGA
>ERZ773134.345-NODE-345-length-49572-cov-9.350102_pt1 | contig 49572 bp, 61 predicted proteins | sample MGYA00580856_ERZ773134 | MGnify/ENA primary metagenome ERZ773134 (study PRJEB29015, sample SAMEA2737823) | human gut metagenome | biome: human gut; feature: human-associated habitat; material: faeces | place: China | collected 2012 ... | reverse complement strand
ACTACGCCCCCAAGGCGGATGTGACCTTGCTGGACGGCACCTTTGAGCAGTTCAAAGCCTATGTGGATGCCCACGCCGAGCAGAATCCCAGCTGCCTGTGCTTTACCGGCGAGGCGGAAAAGCTGGGTGTGCCCTGCGTGGAGTATGGCCGCGAGGGCGACGGTGCCGATCAGGCAAAGCACATCTTCCGCTGCCTGCGCGCGCTGGATGAGCAGGGCGATGCCGTGGTCTACGCCCGCTGCCCGCAGAAGGACGGCCTTTCCATGGCGGTGTACAACCGCCTGATCCGCGCTGCGGCCTTCCGGGTGATCAAGCTATGATCGCGCTTGGTATCACGGGCCGCAGCGGCTGCGGCAAATCCACGGTCACGGCGGTGTTTTCGGCCCACGGTGTGCCGCTGGCCGATGCCGACCAGATCAGCCGCGAGATTTTACTGCCCGGCTCGCCGCTGCTGCCCCGGCTGGCCCAGCGGTTCGGCGCAGACATTTTAAAAGCAGACGGCACATTGGACCGCCGCCTGCTGGCTGACCGCGCCTTTGCCACCCCGGAAGGCAAGGCGGCGCTGGACAGCCTGACCCACCCGGAGATCGTGCGCCGCATCCGTGCGGCAAAGCAGGCAGCACAGGATGCCGGTGCACCGCTGTTCGTGCTGGATGGCGCGGTCATCGTGGGGACTGCGGCGCAGGCCGAGTGTGACCGCCTGTGCGTGGTCACGGCACCATTTGAGACCAGTGTGGCCCGCATCGTGGCCCGGGACGGCATCTCGGCCGAGATGGCCGCCCGCCGCCTGAACGCCCAGGCACCGGAAAGCACCCTCACCGCGCAGGCAGACTATGTGTTGCGCAACGATTCCAGCCTTGCACATCTGCAGGCTGCGGCAGAGCAGCTCTGCACAAAGCTTCTGGCAGAAGGAGGTGCGGGAAAAGAACTTTGAACAAACGATATAACGAACAAGATCCTGCACCGCAGTACGACCCGGAGACGGCCCGCATCCGCCGCGCTCTCCGCGCCCAGAAGGCACGCCGCTGCAAAAAAATGCGCAGCCGCAGGCTGTTCCTGCTGGGCATGGCGCTGATCCTGCTGTTTGTGCTGGTGCCCAACTTGTGGGGCAGGGCAGAACGGCTTTTATACCCCCGCAAGTACGAAGCGCTGGTGGACCAGTGGGCGGAGACTTACGGCCTTGACCCGCTTTTGGTGGATGCCTTCATCCGCACCGAAAGCGGCTTTGACCCGCAGGCCACCTCCACTGTGGATGCCCGGGGCCTGATGCAGATGACCGAGGAGACCTTTATCTGGCTGCGCAGCAAGATCGCACCGGACGAAGGACTGCTCTTTGCAAATCTCTACGACCCGGAGACCAGCATCCGGTTCGGATGCTATTACCTGCACCTGTGCATGGAGCGCTACAACGGCGATGTTGCCACTGCCGCTGCCGCTTATCACAGCGGGTGGGGCACGGTAGATGCTCTTTTACAGATGGAAGAGCACTCCGCAGACGGCGAAACGCTGCAGGGCTTTCCCTATAACCAGATGAACCATTACGTAAAAAAGATCACTTCCTGCTATGCGCGGTATCAGCGTATCTATGCAGAAAGCTGAGAGGAGATAAGGAACATGAGCGAGAAACTTACCGCAAAGCAGGCTGCCGAACAGCTGCTTTACAAGCCGGAGTACGCTGCCGACAAGAGAGCCGACGTGAAGGAGAAGGCTGCAGCCTTTGCCGAAGGCTACAAAGCCTTCCTGAACGCTGCCAAGACCGAGCGCGAAGCTGCCGCCGCCAGCGAAAAGCTGCTGCTGGAGGCCGGTTACGAAAAGTTTGAGCCGAAAAAGACCTATGCCCCCGGCCAGAAGATCTACTTTGTGCAGGAGCACAAGGCGGTGGTGGCCGCTACCATCGGCCGGAAATCTTTTGAGGAGGGCTTCCGTCTGGTGATCGCCCACATCGACAGCCCCCGTCTGGACCTGCGCCCGAACCCGCTGTACGAAGCAGACCACCTCAGCTACTTCAAGACCCACTATTACGGCGGCATCCGCAAGTACCAGTGGGGCACCATGCCGCTGGCCATCCACGGCGTGTTCACCCGTGCCGATGGCTCCAGCGTGTCCTTTGCAGTGGGTGAGGACGAGAACGACCCCGTGTTCTGCATCACCGACCTGCTGCCCCATCTGGGTGCCGAGCAGAACGACCGCAAGCTCAGCGAGGGCATCAAGGCCGAAGAGCTGAACGTGCTCATCGGCTCCGACGCTGTAGAGGATGCCGACATCAAGGAGGCCGTCAAGCTGAACACCCTGATGCTGCTGCACGAAAAGTACGGCATCACCGAGCGGGACTTCACCCGCGCTGAGATCGAGGTGGTGCCCGCCCATAAGGCCCGGGACGTGGGCTTTGACCGCTCCATGGTGGGCGGCTACGGTCACGATGACCGTGTGGACGCATACCCCGCCCTTATGGCCGAGATCGAGACGAAAGATCCTGTGCACACCACCGTCTGCGTGCTGACCGATAAGGAAGAGATCGGCTCCGACGGTGTGACCGGCATGCAGAGCATGTATGTATTCCACTTTATGCAGCTGCTGTGCCGCGCCGCCGGTCAGGACGACATCCTTGCCTTCCAGAACAGCGTGTGTCTCTCCGCCGATGTGACCGCCGCCTACGACCCCTCCTGGGCAAATGCCTTCGAGCCGCAGAACGGTACTTACGCAGGCCGCGGCGTGGCCTTCTTCAAGTACACCGGCAGCCGCGGCAAGAGCTCTGCCAGCGATGCTTCCGCCGAGCTGGTAGGGGGCATCACCCGCCTGCTGGATGCCAATGGTGTGGCATGGCAGATCGGTGAGCTGGGCCGTCTGGATCTGGGCGGCGGCGGCACCATTGCCAAGTACGTGGCCAACCGGGGCATCCCGGTGCTGGACATCGGCGTGCCGGTGCTGTCCATGCACTCGCCCTTCGAGGTCATCCATAAGACCGACCTGTACATGGCTTACCGCACCTTTGCACTGTTCTGCCAGAACGCGGAATAAGATTTGGCCCCGGAATGCCCGCAGCAGCAGGTTTTCCGGGGCTTTTTTTGAAAAAACTTGACCTTCAAGTGTCTTTAAGGTGTAATGTGAGTGCGGAGGTGAAGCAAATGAACATCAAACAGGCTTCGAAACAGAGCGGGGTGTCTGCCCCCAATATCCGCTTCTATGAAAAAGAAGGACTTCTGAATCCCGCCCGGCTGCCTGGCAACGACTACCGTGATTACACGGAACAGGACATCCGCACTCTCCGGTTCATCCGGATGCTGCGGATGCTGGATGTGCCGCTTCCGGTCATCCGATCCGTGCTTGCAGGCGATGCATCGCTGGGGAGTGTCCTGCGGGAGCAAAAGACCGCACTGGAACAGCGCGCAAAGCAGCTGGAAGGGGCGGCGCGTTTTTGTGCAGAACTGGCCCGGCAGGACCCGTCTGTGGCATCACTGGATGTGGACGCCTGCCTGTCCCGGATGGAGGACCCTGCGCAGCCGCAGAACTTTTTCTGCGGCTGGGTGCAGGATTACCGCACGCTGGCGCAGGTGCAGCATCAGAAACACTTTTTCTTTATCCCGCAGAGCAGCATCAACACGCCGCAGGAGTTTGCCGCGGCCTTGCAGGCGTATGCAGAGGAACACGGGATGCAGCTCAGCCTGACAAAAGAAGGAATGTACCCGGAATTTTCGCTGGATGGGATCCTATACAAAGCCTACCGCAACCCGGGCAAGTACCGCGATGAGATCTGCTGTGATGCTGCATCTCCGGAACAGCTGAACACCGGGCTGCCGTCCCGGCGGGAGCGACAGCTGCAGGTCCTGCGCATCCTTCTGCCCGCAGCGTTCACCTTTGCCGCCATCCTGACGGCAGGCTGGATAGCGACCGGAGGGACAGACTGGCTCTGGCTGGCGGCACTGGCAGCAGCGGGGGTCCTGCTGGGCCGATGCTTTGAACACCGGCTGTAACCGGGCTGGTCTGCTCAGCTTAGCGGCAGAGCCTCGGCAACGGTCAAAAAGGTGTAGCCGTTGTCTGCATACCACCGGATAATGTCCGGCAGTGCTTCGGCGGTGGTGTGTGTGGAGGAAGAATCGTGCATCAGAACGATGCAGTTCGTCTGCTGCCCGGTCTCGTGCACCACATTGCGGTAGATGGTGTCCGCGCTTGGGTGCCCGCCCACGGCATCCTCGGCGCACACGTTCCAGTCCACCCAATGCCAGCCTTTCTGCTCTACTTCGGCTTTCAGCTGCTTCATCAGGCCTTTGCCGCCGTAGCGCCGACTGACGGTGTTGGTGCTGCCGCCCGGAAACCGTAGATACCGGATGCTCTCGGCATCCACATAGGGCGCAATGCGCTCCTTTAAAAGGGCAATGTCCTCCCAATAAGCGTCGCTGCTGCGGTAGATATCGCTGTACTCGTGGGAAGCAGAGTGCAGCGCGATCTGGTGCCCGGCGCTGACCGCTTCGGTGAGCAGGGGCAGATACTTCTCGTTGTAACCGGTAGCCACCACAAAAAATGTGGCGTGCACTCCGGCCGCGTTCAGCGCGCTGAGCACATCCGGTGTGGTCTTGCTGGGGCCGTCGTCAAAGGTCAGGCAGACCCACTTTTCCGGCAGCGGCTGGGCAGCAGGCTCCTGCTGCTCCTGTGCCAGAGCCGAAACGGCGGGGGAGAGCATCGAAGTGTCCGGTGCCGGGGTAAGATCCTGCGCCTGACATCCGGTGACGACCGGCGGCGCAGCAGATACAAACCCCATAATGAGGGCGAACAGCATCACGGCCGCAACTCTGGCCCGCCTGCGCCGTGCGAGATATTCTGCAAGCTTCAAGAGCAAAACCTCCTTTGTCTGTTTGGTTTGCTCTTATCAGAATATGAACGACGGCGGATTCTATGAAAAAAATCAGCCCACCCTCTGCCGTTTATCCAGCCGCATCTTGTCGGCGATCATTGCGATGAACTCGCTGTTGGTGGGTTTTCCGCGCAGGTTATGGATGGTGTAGCCGAAGTAGCTGTTGAGGGTGTCCACGTCTCCCCGGTCCCATGCCACCTCGATGGCGTGGCGGATGGCGCGCTCCACCCGGCTGGCGGTGGTGCCGTTTTTCTTGGCGATTTCCGGGTAGAGGCGCTTGGTCACGGCGTTGATATACTCCGGCTCGTTCATGGTGAGCAGGATGGCATCCCGCAGGAACTGGTAGCCCTTGATGTGGGCAGGAACGCCGATCTGATGCAGGATCTCGGTAACGGTCAGCTCATCGCTGTCCACGCTGGTGTGCAGGATGTGCTTTTCCGGGCCAAGTGCCGCCTTGAGCACCCGTGCGGCAAGCACGGTCTCATCAAAGGGCTTTACAAAGTAGTAGGCAAAGCCTTCGTCCAGCAGCTCCTGTACCATCTCTTCGCTCTGGAAGGCACCGGTCACGAAGAAAGAGGTGTGCCGCTCACCGGCGGCATTGTAGCGCTGCTTTACCGCAAGGGCATCCAGACCGGGCATAAAAGCATCCAGCAGGACCACCTGCGGGCGCACGGTGAGCATTTTCTGCAGAACCTTGTTGCCGTCCTTTTCCACAACGGTCACGTCCACGCCCTTCTGCTCCAGCGCTTCGCGGCAGGCGGCAGTGAACGGGGCACCAGTATCCGACATCAAAAATCTAACTTTGTCCATGGTTGTTTCCTCCAATGTGTGCAGTTCCCTTAACACCATGGATTTTACCATAATTTTCCAGAACTTTCAACGGTTTATATTGGTAAATTTTGGCAAAGAAAATCGAAACCCGCAAATTATTTTGCGTTTTGGGTCTGCGTATGCGCTGTATCGTCTGTTTTTTCAACAGCGCGGGCCTGCTTGAGCATGGTCTGAGCAAAAATGCCGTAGCCCCGCGTGGGGTCGTTTACCAGCACATGGGTCACTGCACCCACCAGTCTGCCGTTCTGCAGGATGGGACTGCCGCTCATGCCCTGCACGATGCCGCCGGTTTTGGCAAGCAGCTGCCGGTCGGTCACGCGCAGGATCATGTTGCGGTGGGGGTCTGCGTCGTTTACCTTTTCAATGCGGATGCGGTATGCCTTGGGCACCTCGCCGTCCACGGTCGTCCAGATCTCGGCATCGCCCGGCACAACCTCCTGCGCAAAAGCCATCTCCAGCTCCGGGCCGGAAAATGCAGCCCGTGTTCTGCCATAGACCCCGGTCTTGCTGTTGATGCAGATGCTGCCAAGCGCATGGGTGCTCAGAAAGCGGCCCTTCAGCTCACCGGGGCTGCCCACGGTGCCGCTGGTACACCCCACGATCTGGCAGGGGACGATCTCGCCGCTGCGCAGGGCCACGCTCTCACCGGTATCGCTGTCGCTGATGGGGTGGCCAAGCCCGGCAAACACCCCGGCGGCATTGTCCACAAAGGTCATGGTGCCTACCCCGGCGGAAGAATCCCGTACCCACATCCCGGCGCGCCACTGTCCGGCGGTGCTGTCCCACACGGGGGTCAGCCGGGTCTGGAATTGCTCACCATTGCGGATATAGACCACCTGCACCGGCGCGCCTGCGGCCGTTTCCAGAGCATCGTGCACGGCGTCGTTCGTCTCGGTCAGGGTGTCGTCCATGCGCACCACCCGGTCGCCCAGCCGCAGCCCGGCCTTCTTGGCGGGGTTTGCGGTGCCGTCCGGGGTGTTCAGGTCGGAAAAGCCCACAATGAGCGCACCCTCGGAGAACATCTTAACGCCGAAAGGCGTACCGCACACGGTTACCACCGGACGTGTTTCCACCAGAGCGCGCACAGTCTTGACGGGCAGCCACCCGCCAATGGACAAAGTGGCCTGATAGCTGCCCGCAGCCTGCGTGCTGGCCGCGTTGCGGGAGCCAGCGGTGCGCAGCGGCTGCACATAGGCAAAACGGGGCAGGGTAAGGGTCTGGCCGGGTTCCAGCAAAATTTCAGCAGGCAGACTGTGCCACAGCCAGCCCAGCACCGCCAGCGCGGCCACCAGAAGATAAGTTGCCGCAATGCTGCCAGCGCGGCGTAGTTTTGATCTGCGCATCGGCAAAAAGCCCCTTTCCGCCATGGAAAATGATACGATCGTCCGGCGATAGTATGCGCTGTGAAGGGCGGAAATATCAGTGCAGTGATTGACTTTTGCCGCCGGAACTGATACTATATTAAGGCGGTTTGGCCGCAGCTGCAGAATAGAAGAATACGCGGGTATGGTGGAATTGGCAGACGCGCAGGATTTAGGTTCCTGTGCCGCAAGGCGTGTGGGTTCGACCCCCACTACCCGCATACAAAGAAAAGCGCGTTGGTTCGTACAGAACCAGCGTGTTTTTTCTTATCATGGTAACACTTTTGGTAACACTATTAAGTTTTCAGACTGCTCTCACCAGCGCATTATACAACATCTCAATGAACTGCACCGCGCTGGGCGCACCGGTCAGCGGATAGCCTGCCAGTTGCTGCACATACTCCGGGTTTGTGAGCCATGCACCTTTAGCTGCCCGGCGGACAGCACTTTGAATCGCTTTTGGCTCACACCTTCTGCGGTCGGCGATAGGGGTATAGATATCTTTCTCCACGGCCTGCAGGCGGTCTTCCTGCTCACAGACCAGTTCAAGACACTGGCACAGGATACTGTAGGCGCTCAGATTGCGTGTGATGCCCATCGGGCGCAGCAAATCATTGACCTGAGTGGACAATTCGGAAACGATCATAGTTGACACATCCTTTCTATGCGTCAACTCTAACCGAAAAATACTTAAAATTTACCAATTACGTCGATATACGTCGTAAAGCGTCGAAACACGCCAAGCAAAAACAGCCCCGAGGAACCGTCAGGCTCCCCGGGGCTGCTGCTATGTATGGCTGTTTTTGGCTGGGCAGCTTACTTTCCCTGTGCCTTCAGCTTGTCGTAGGTCTGGTCTGCCTGAAGGGCTGCGGGGGTGAAGCTGTTGTTCTTCCACCACGCGACCAGCGCGGCAACGGTGGTGATGCCAGCGGTGACCAGCTGCTCCACGGTCTGGCTCTCGATGGGCAGGATGGGCTTGCCCAGTGCAGACAGCACCTGATTGGTCAGGGCCAGCAGCAGGCAGGCGGTGCGGGCAATGGTGCCTGCGGAGATGGTGGGTGCGTTGTAGGTGTGTGCGTTCATAGTTAGGTCCTTTCTCTTTCGTGTTCGTCTGCTTCTAAATCAGCGATGCGGTGGTTGACCACCTTCATCTGCTCTTCCAAAATGGGGACGCGGCGGGCAAAATTGTTGTGCTCCCGCACCTCGCGGGTCAGCTCTTCCAGCTTGGTGTCGGTCACGGCCTGACTGCGGCTGTTAGCGATCAGCACGCCGATCAGGGTCACCGCACCGGCAAGGATGGCTGAGATGATGCTTTCCACTGGTCTCACCCCCTCACAGCGTCCACCGGCTCTTGTTCGGGCGGGTGTCCACGTGCACCCAGCCCTTGGCCCGGCCTGCCTTGACCGGGTAGCGGCCCACGCCGCCCCAGCCGGGCATCAGGCTTTCGGCGTAGGCGGCCACAGCCAGCGGGTCGGTGTCCTGTACCTGAATGTCAGCGGCCCGGCCCAGCAGGTGCTGGCTGGATTTAGAGCCGCCCACCCTTGCGTTGTGGCTGGCGGTGCGGTAGCCGCTGGTGATGGTCACCGGCTTGCCGAAGTGCTCCCGGATGCACTGCAGCAGCACCACAAGGCCCTCGTCAATGAGGATGGTGTCGGTGCCGTCGCGGCAGCGGAACTCCCGCACACGGAATGCGGGAGAGAGCTGCTTTGCGCCGTCCTTCTTCAGGCTATACTGCTTGATTGCCATATGTATCACGTCCTTTCACGGGGTCAGGCCCCGATTTTCACGTTCTCTTTCAGCTCCTGATCTGCCGCCTTGTCCTTCGCATCCAGTGCGTCGTAGTACGCCTGCGCCAGAGCTTCCACCTCTGCGATGTCGTCCTCCGTTAGCAGGCCGCTGTCCAGATGGGTATACGTCCTGTCCAGCCAGTATGCCACGTCGCGTCCTGCGGCAATTTCCCGCTTGATGGAGCGCAGGGTCAGGTCATGCCGGGCTTTACTTTTGATAGCCATAGTCAGTCCTCCTTTAGGTCGTTGTCATGGACGCGATTGCGTCCTCAAGATTTTTGACGACGATATTCACATCCCTCTGATACTCCAGCTTGACCCCGGCACCGTCACCAGCCTGCACCACAGTGTCAGGGCTGTACGCTGTGAGGGCTTTGTAGGCGGCAATTTCGGCAGGGGTGAGCGGGGTTTCGATGGGATCGTCGAGAATGTAGAATAAAATGCATTCTCCTTCTTCCGGGTTTTTAGCGCCAATGGGAATAAAAACCTGCGCATTGTTTGTGTCTACATAAAAGTGAATGGTATCGCTAGTAAACGAAACGAAATATGGCAATCTATTGCATAGGGCTTTTGCTGTATAATCTTTACCTTTGAGTGGCAACAGAATCGCGAGTCGTTTTGTTGCCGCAAGGTTAGTGGAACCTGTAATTACACAGGTTGACACGTCTACAGCGTTCACCCTCTGTATCTTTACACCCCTTTCCAAGTCTACCTCGTCGCACACCCACTGCTGGCCTGTGCTGTCAGTGTAGCTGCCGCCAGAGGTGACAGGGATGCCGGGTAGGCCGTTGGGAGTGGGGAGCGTGAGAAGCTGTTCACGGTAGGGAGAGTAGGTGGCAGGTTCACTCACTGTTGCAATGACTGGCGTGCCGTAGGGCTTTGTCACTGATGAAAAATTGGCACAGTAATACGCACATTTCGCTGGCGTTTTAACTGTAAACTCAAATTCAAGAATACCGATTACATTCTTTTTTTCATCATAAAAACAACCGCCTTCTACGGATATATTAAAGCGATAGGTTGTATTCGGTAAGCACGGTTGAAGTCCTGTTATCCAATACGAATCAGAATAGTCAATTCCATAATAACCGGTTTCGGCATTGAAGCTCTGGTATTTATTATTTTGGAACAGCGACGGGTTTAGCAGATTCTTCCCCGTCACCTTCACCGCCACACTCCCACTATCCCCAGCGCTCACGATAGGCACAGGTGCATCCGGCGTGGGCGTGCCGCCCTGCGTGCTCTTGCCGTACACGGTCAGGCCGCACAGGGGCGCAGGGAAAGCGTCGTCAACGCTGAGCGGGTTGCCCGTCTCAGTGCCCACAAGGATGTTCTGCCGGGCCTTTACTGCGCTGATCGCGTCACCTGTGGCTTTTGCGTCAGCGGCTTCGCCCTCATGGGTAAGGGTGGTGTCCAGTGCTACGGCAGGGCCTTGAGGACCGGGTTGCAGCCTCAGGTTAAGCACCGGATTTTCAGGCGTGCCGGTAATATCGGCGGAAGGTTTGTCTCCGCTGGACACCGTACCGATCGTCAGAACAGGCGTTGCACCGGTTTTGCCGGTTTGACCATTTAAGACATCGATTGTTTTTGTACCGTCTTTGTCAGTGATGCTGACACGATGGCCATTTTCGATGTCAGCTACAGTTACAACTGGGGATTTCCCGTCGTTGCCGGGCTCGCCTTTGAAGTCTCCGTTTGCAATGCCGTCCTTCAGTTCCTGCAGGCTGCCAGCGGCTTCCTGAGCGCTCTGGCTGGCACTGCCTGCACTGGCGGCGGCTTCACTGGCGGCGGTCTGTGCGGCTTTGGTGGAGGCTTCCACCTGCTTGATGGCCTTGTCCCGGGCTGTGTCCACAGCCTGCGTGGCAGAAGTCTGCTTGTCGCCGATGGCTTTCAGAGCGTCATCTTTGGCAGTGATGGTGTCAGAAAGGGCCTGCCCGGCCTTTTGGGCAGATGCCCCGGCCTGCTGTGCTGCCGTCTGTGCATCGGTCTTGGCCTGCTCTGCGGCGGTGGCATCGGTGTGCACGGCATCCACCAGCTGCTGCCATGCAGGGGTTCCCGGTTCCGGTGTGGTGCCGTCCTCCGTGCCGCTGTTGGCGCTGACACGATACCGCAGGTCTGCGCTGGTGACGGTCATGGTGCCGTCGCTGCCCTCAAAGGTGATGCAGCCATTGCCGGGCTGTGCGGTCACGCTGGCGGGCACGTCCACATAGCCGTCCACCACCAGCGAGGATGCCGGGGCTTTGCCGTCCGGGACGTGCCAAAAGCAGCGGATAGCCAGCCCCTCCCACTCGCCGGTGGCATCGACGTGCAGGCGGTACACGCCCCGGTTCTTGGTGTAGCCGAGGGCCAGCGCAAATGCGTGCCCTGGCAGGCATACGCTGCCGCCGGATGTCAGCGTGATGGGGAACTCGATCATAAAGCAACACCTCCTTGGTGCGTCCTTTTCCGGCCCGGTCAGGCGCTGGTCTTTTTGTTCAGCATCTCGGTCAGCTCTGCGTACTGTTCATCGGTCAGCTTGGCGGCGGCGTAGAAGATATCCAGCTTCTTTTCCATACCGGCGGTCTGGCCGCGCTCGATCATACGTTTGCAGGTTCTATAAAGTGCCATAGTAGTCATTCCTTTCTGTTCATGCGGTGGTTTCATCATCGGTCACGCCCAGCTCCAAAAGAGTTAGGCGGTAGTCCTGGTCAAGGTTCAAAGCGTCTGCGTCGGCCAGAGCGGATTGAGTGGATGCTAACTGCTCTGAAACTTCTGTCAGCGTCATGTACCGGTAGCCCACAAGCGTGCCGTAATAATTGCTGGCCGTTACGGTGCCGTCGCTGGCAAAAGTGACTGTGGCACCGCCTTCGGTCGTATAGTTGCTGCCTTTCACGACACGGGCAACAGCTTCCTTCGTATTGGTGTTGCTGCTGTCTCCAGAGTTCCACTGCTCCTTGATCTCGATATAATCGATGTCATGGTCTTTAGCGGATGTGCCGTCGCCCTCAGTCCAGACGATGCAGGGAGTGGCAGCAGTGCCGTATTTGTATCCCTGAATGCAGGTGCTGCCGATACTGGAATTGAACCGGGTTATTTTGATCTTGCGATTTGCAGCGGTATAAGTGAAATTCGTTTCGTATGTGCCGCCACCGCAGATATTGTATATCGCTTTGCTGTTACTACTTGTAAGGCTTAGATCTTTATCGGAAGAAAACTGGAGCACATACGGAGAATTAAAATTCCTCGGAGTGATGCGGATGAAATCCACACCTTCAGGAATGGTGGCTTCACAGTGCATGGTGTTGTTATGGCCCCATGCGCCTGCAGAGATCTGCGTGACAAAGGCCAGACGTTCGGTCGGCGCGCCAGCTTTTGCGACCTGTGCCTGAATCACGGCCAGCATGGCATCCACGGCTTCTTTGGTGTAGAAGCTGCCGCTGTCCACCTCTGCGATCTTCTGCCGCAGCATCTGGATGAGCGTTGCCGCCGGGATGCCATGCACACCGTCCCGCATCACGCCGCAGACGGTCTCATCTGCGCGCGTGTCGTAGATGTCGGCGGCGGTAACGGCGGTGGAGCCTGCAGGGCGCTTGATCTCGGCAAGGCAGAGGTCGTAGATCAGCTCGGTGCGGGTGATGGCCGGGGCAGCAGGCCCGGCAGAATTCGGGACACCTTCCAGCACCTGCAGGCGGGTCTTTTTGGCGGCGGCATCGTAGCGCAGAACCACACGGTCAATGCGGCTGCGTACAGGGTCCGCTTCGGTGAGCACCACGGTGGTGGGCTGCTCCATGATGATGCTGCGGCCCTTGAACCGTGCCGGGCGCACCCATGCCTGACCGGCGCTCACCTGCACGCTCAGGCCGCCCTGTGCTGTGACAGCAAAATCCTCCTCAGCGCTGTATACGCCGCTCAGGCGGGTGGCGAGGTAACCCGAAGCGTCGTCGGCATCGTAGGTAATGCCGTTTTCGGGGTAAGTAATGATATCAGCCATAAAGTCCTCCTAAGTCTTGTGCCAGCTGGGCGTACCCAGCCGGATGGTGCGGGTAGTGCCGCTGTCCTCGCTCTGGGTGATGATGTCGGCCACGCGCACCATGGCAGTGTAGCCCAGCTGGGGCAGGCTGGCGCTCAATACGTCGCCCACCTGCAGGGTATCATCGTCCACGTCAAACTCGATGCTTCCGGTGCGCAGCTGGGCCAGAAGCTTTTCGCCGCCCCGGTCAGCCAGCTTTGCCAGATAGCTCTGGCTGGTGCTGGTCTCGTTTTTGTCCTCTTCCGGCTTGATGTCCCGGGCATCGATGTACATTTCCCGCCGGTCGGAGCCAGTGGCGTTTACATCGCCCACCCAGACGGTGGCGCGCTCGTTACCTTCGCCAGCGCCCTGCACAAGGGCCACGTTGGCGTAATCGGTATCGGAAAAGCTCCACCCGGAATTCAGCAGATTGCCCCACTGGGGGCTGTATCTGCGGTTCGGGTCGAAGGTAGGCCGGAAGCACTCGAAGAGCAGCTTTTTCTTACTGCCCTTGCCGTCCAGCACGATGCGGAACCCCAGATCACAGGCCTGCCCGATGGTCTTGCAGTAGTCGAACACCGTACCGCCGGAGGTCTGCTTTTCAAAGGTGGTGTCAAAGCCGTACTCGGTGCCCAGCTCAAGGCGGGGCCACGGCTTTGCTGCGCTCACAAGGCTGCGCATGGCGGCTTCTGCGTTCTGGTTCTTGATGCTCACCGCAGACACCCGCTTGGTCAAAAGCCATGTTGCCGGGTAGCCGCTCACGACCAAATTCGCGTCCTCGTTCTGGTTGGTGCGGGAGCAGATGCGCATGGGGATGCGGGGGTTCTCGTCGCTGCGCACCAGCCAGCGGCCCTCCTGCAAAAGCTGCAAGTTCTCGGCGGTGGGGCGCACTTCCAGCGTGAAGCTGCCCTCTGAGTAGTAAGGGCTGTCCCAGTAAAAAGACACCCACACGTCCACCCAGCCCACGCGGGCAAGGGTGTCTGCGTCCAAAACGTCTATTCTCATAGCGGTTCGGGCAGGATGCCCGCCTCCATCGGGTAAAAGCTTACGGATGCCTGCAGGTAGCCGGAGCCGTTCTCGGCCTGCATACTCAGCACGTTATCGCCGGGCTGCAGCTCGGTGAGGGTGCTGTCCTCGTCCAGCTTTGCAAAGATGTTCTCGGTCACGCCTGCCCGGGTCAGGGTGCAGGCCAGCCGGTCAGAGGTGCTGCGGTAGATTTCCAGCGTCTCGTCCGGCTGCAGGGTCAGGTCAAAGCCGATGAAGGCCCCGGTCTGCAGATCCACCACCTTGGGATGCGTCACCGGCATGTCGCACCGCAGGGTGGCCGTGAAGGGCACCGGCAGGCTGCCCTCGTTGCGCAGCACTGCCGCCGTGCCGTCCCGCTTGATGCCGTAGATGTGGCTGTCGTAGCAGACGGGGAACCGGAACGCTTTCTCATACCCGCCCAGCAAGATGCTGACGGCGTTCAGATCGTACCAGTAAGGTTTCTCGCTGTAGAGCATCAGCTCACAGCGCGGGTCCGGCGTGTAGCTGGAAAAGTAAGGCGTTTTCTGCAGCACGAAGCGGGTGAAATAGTGGTCGCCAAAATAGAGGGTGCCTTTGGTGAAGTAGGGCAGCTTTTTGGTAAAAGCTCTTGCACGGGTCAACGCATCCCTGCCCCAGAACACGACCGACAGGGTGCGGGACACGCCGGAGACGCTCTGACCCTCCACGGTGTCGCCCACCTGATTGACACCCTGCGCGGTTTTCAAGTCCACGTCGATGCCGTTGAGCGGGTCGAGAAAGTAAGGTGTATCGTAGTCCCAGCCCAGATGCAGGACGGCACCGGCATCTGTCACGATCTTGAGATGATCTTTAAAGAGCATAGTGTCCTCCTTTCATCGTTTGCGGGCCTTGGCCTTGTCGGCTTCCCAGCGGGCTTCCCGCTGCTGTGCGGCGGCGGTGTCGTGGCCGTTGTAAAAGTTCTGGGTGATGTTAGTGTCGCCCTCGCGGTGGTAGCTGTTGGCAGCGGACACCACCTGTGCGGTGCCGGACGCAGCCACGGTGCTGCCCAGACGCATGTTGTCGGAAAGCACCAGCGCCCCCGCCTGCCGGATCATATCGGCAAGGGCAGAGTTTGTCTTTTCCAGCGCCTTGGTGTTGGCGTTGATGGCATCTTCCAGACTGCCGGTGCCGGTGGTGATATCCACGCTGCCCATGCCGCCGGAGCCGGACGAACCGCCGCCAGAGGAACCGCCGCCGTGGCTTACGTTCTTTTTGGAGCCGCCCATGCTGCCCACGATGGCCGCAATGGCAACGCCCAGCGCGACCGCTGCCGCTGCCACGATCAGGCCCATCGGGATGCCGAAAACGGTCGCGCTCAGCGCGGCGGAGATCGCGGTCAGCAGGCCTTCAAAGGCTGCACCGACCGCGCCGATCAGGGAAGCGACACCCGCAAAAATGGTGGGGAAGCTGGACAGCAGACCGCCCTGCAGGCCCTGACTGATGGCAAGGGCCGCATTCTGAAGCGGTGCTTTCAGCCCGCCGAAGATCTCCATCAGGGTGGAGCCAAGGCCCTGTGCCTGCTGCCAGACCTCAGAGAAGCCGCTGGTCAGGCCGTGCACGATCTGCCCGCCAAGGTCGATAGCTCCCTGCACCAGCTGATCGCGGGCACCGCCCAGCGCTTCGTTGAGCTTAGTCACGATGCCAAGGGCAAAATCATTGACCTGCTTCTTCTGGTCGGCAGTCAGACCGCCGTAGATGGTGCTCGCCACCCACTTGCCGATGCCCAGCCAGTCCTGATTCTTGACGGCGGTGTACAGATCATCGAAGGTGCCAAGCACGCCGGTATCTGCTTCGGTCTGCAGCTCCTTCCACAGGCCGTCAAAGGTTTCAGCGCTGGACTTTTTGATCTGCTCAGCCACCTGCACGGTGCCGTCTGCGGCGATGGTCTTGACCCGCTCGATGGTCACGAGGGCACCGTCCACGATGTCGTCGTAGACCTCGGTGATGACCTGCTTCTGGGTCTCGGTGCCGTCGGTCAGGGTCTCGGTGACGGTCTGGGTGGTGGTCTTGACCCCGTCTGCCAGCGTCTCAAAGGTGGAAGTGACTGTCTTGGCGGTCTCCCGCACCGTCTCCATGGTCTGCTTGACGGTCTTGGTGCCGTCCGCAGCAACCTCTGTGATGGTCTTGACATCCTTCAGCACACCATCCACCATCTGCCGGGAAGTCTCGGTGATGGTCTGTTTCTGCTGCTGTTTGCCGTTGGAAAGGGTCTCGTTGACCGTCTCCACCGTGCGGGTGATGCCATCCTTGACCGTGGTGGTCGTGTCGGAGATGGACTTGACTACGGACGCGGTGACGGCTTTGGTGCTGGCGCTGGCCTTTTTGCCGGAGGTGCTGACTGCAGATGCGGCTTTGCCTGCGGACTGGGAGATGGTCTCGGCGGAGGCCTTGGCGGCAGCGGCTTCTTCCTGCGCCTGCTTCACACGCTCATCGTGGAGCTTTCCACGCTCCTGTGCGGCCTTATCCAGCTTGGAACGGTTATAGTTGTCCATGTAGCCGTTGTAGGCAGCATTGTAGGCTTCCTGTGCCGCACCGACACCGTTTTTCAGGTTTGCCAGTGCAGCCGCCGCGCCCCTGATTTTGGCGACCAGCTCATTGATCCAGTCCACCACCGTGCCGATGGCGTTCTGTGCGATCTTTTTCACAGACGCAAATGCGGAGTTGACGGCATTGCGGAATGTCTCGCTGGTCTTATAGGCCGTCACGAGACCCGCCGCCAGAGCCGCCAGCAAGGACACCACCAGACCGATGGGGTTCGCCTTGAGAACCGCGTTCAAACCTGCCTGCGCGACTGCAAGGCCGGTCGCCCCGGCTTCGGTGGCTTTGTGAGCAGCGGTCATGGCCGTGGTCGCGGCTGTGTGGATCACTTCGATTGCAGTAGCGGCGGCTACATAGCCCTTGTATGTCAGGAATGCCGTTCCGGCAGCGGCCACAACAGCAGTCGCAATGCCGATGGTCTCCTTGAGCTGGGCCATCTTCTCGTCGCTGTCGAGGAAGGAGACCACCACCTCGTTCAGCTTGACCACCAGCTCACCCAGAGCCGCAAACAGGCCGCTGGTCAGCTCACCGGTCAGGGCGCTGACATTATCCTTCAGGGTGGACATGCGCCCGCTGAAGGTCTGGCTGGCTTCCAGCATGCCGTTGTAGAACTGTCCGCCCTGACTGGTGGCGGCTTCCACCGCCGCTTCCAGCTCGCTGAAGCTGACCTTGCCATCCGAGATGCGCTTGTACAGGTCGGACATGCTCTCGCCGGTGGCATCGCAGATCTGGTTCAGCGGGTTGAAGCCCGCATCGATCATCATGTTGACGTTTTCCAGCGTGACCTTCTGCGCCGAGGACATCTTGCCGTAGGCGCGGGTCAGGGTCTGCAGCTTTTCGGCGTTGCCCAGCGAGATATCGCCCAGCCGCTGCAGCACGCCGGTGGTGTCGTCTGCCGCAATGCCGAACTGCAAAAGGGTTTGGGTGCCGCTGGTCAGGTCGTCCAGTGAGAAAGGCGTGGATGCCGCCATTTTGCGGATCTCGGAAAGCTTTGTGGCGGCGGCTTCCTCGCTGCCCAGCATGACCTTGAAGTTGGTCAGGTAGCTTTCCATGGTGGCGTTGTAATCCACACCGCTCTTGACCACCTCGGCCAGCTTGGATGATGCCTGTTTTGCAAAGTCCGCGATCATCTGACCGGCGGCTACCGTCCACTTGCTGGTGCTTTTTTCCGCCGGGTCGCTGTTCAGCCTTACTTCGCCGGTGATGCTGAAATCTGCCACTGTGTCCACCTCTCTCCATTCCAAAAGAGCGCGGGCACAAGGGCACAGGCTGTTATAACTTGATCTCTACCTCCCGCTTACAGGCGGGATTTTTGCATTTTACCCACAGGCCATGGGCGGATGCGGCATTTTCTGCCCACACCGGCAGCGCCCGGCCGCAGTAGGGGCAGGGCACCGGGGCGCGGCTAATGTCGGAACCGCGCAAGGAACGCAGCGTCATGCTCTTCGACGGACACGACACGGGCGGCACCCCCTCTCAGCTCAGCAGGCAGGGCAAAGCGCTCCTGCAGGTCGGCGTAGCGGTCGCGCATGGAGCCTTCGTATTCCGAAAGATCCATGGTGCGCCAGCTCATGATCTTTGCCATGAGGGTATCCTCCGGCAGGGCGGCGAACAGCGCACGGAACCGGAACCAGTGCACCTTTTCGCGGGTCAGGTCGATGCTGTAGGCCTGCTGGAACGCCGCCACGATGTACCCCGCATCACACTGGTAGTCGAAGGCAAGACCGGAAGAGGGCGCGGTACTGCTTTCAGCCGCGGCGCTTTCGGCTGCTTTTTCGCCCGCCTTATAAAACTCGATCATATACCCGTAGGCGTCGATGATCTTCTGAGGGTCATTCAGAAAACAGTGTGGGTCTTTGTAAAAACGCCAGAGGGCGCTGACCGCAAAACCGATGGGATCATCTCCTGTCTGGCCGCGCACATAGGCGTTGACCAGCCAGACCATGGGCCGGAAATCCGGGATGATCTCGTGTCCGTGCCACCGGGTGGGCAACTCGTCCAGCAGCAGATCAGACATGGCGCTCTGCGGCGATCTGCAGTGCGTATGCCGCCAGCTGCTGCATGGCGTCAGGATCGTCCCGCAGAGCGTCTACGGCCTGCCGGGCGTCGATCAGCTGGTCAGCCTTGCGGCGGGTCTCGGCTTCAGTGTCCGGCCAGAAAGTGTTGGTCTCGGTGATCGGCTGCAGCGCCGGACGGCTTGCCACCTGCGGATGGAAGCCCTCGCTGCGGGACACGGGTTTCTGCTGCCGCTGCTGCTTTGCCGCTGCCCGGCGCTGCTCGCGGTTCATAGGCGGGGCAGGCTTTGCGGCATAGCGCTGCTTCTCGGCGGCAAAGGCATTGCCCAGTTCCTCGATCACGTCATAGATGGGGGCCATGTTGTTTTCATCCAGCCCCAGACGGGCGGACGAGCCTGCACCAAGGATCTCGTCGATGCAGTCCATGGCAATGCGTGCCTGTGCACGTGCATGGTCGCCCAGACGGACGCCGCCGCGCTGGAACTGCTCCGACTCCTCGGCGCTCCGGCGCTGCATCCGCTCGTTGGCGTCCTCAAAGCGGTCAAGGTCGTTGGCGTTCATCAGGGAAAATTCAAATTCCTGTCCACAAATAACCATGTTCTGGCTCCTTTCTTGGGCCGTGCCCCGGTTCTGCCCCGGAGGAATAAGCTTTGTTCACGGCATAAAAGATCCCCGTTCCGGGTATGGAGCGGGGACTGTGTTTGAAAAAAATCAGCCCTTGACGGCCTTGACGGCCTTGGCAGGCTCAGCGGACTGGGTGGCGGGGTTGTAGTCAAACTCGTCCGGCGTGCCGATGGCCTTCACATCGCAGGCAAAGGTGGCCTTGGAACCGGCTGCACCGCCCACGTCGCTGGTGACGATGATGGCAGCGCGGCCCTTTTCGCCCTTGCCGGTGCGCAGGCTGAAGTAGATGTACGGCACAATGATATCGCTGCCGGTACCGTACACGATCTTGTGGCTCAGCACAAAATCCTGAAAATCATCGCCCACGCAGCGGTCGCCGTTGACGGTAAGGGTGCGCTGGGTGCCGGTCTTTTCGGTGACGTTGCCGGTGCGGATGTACTGGGCGTCCTCGGTGGTGGCGTTCAGGGAGCCGGAATGCTCCTTCACATGGTCGGCGCAGACGATCCACTGGCTTTCCTTGGTCTGGGTGCTCTCGATCTGGAACGCCAGCACAAAATCGTTCGCCGTCTCAATGCCGGTATACGACGCGCTGGGCGTGATGCCGGACTTGGTAATGGCTTCGGATACAGTCATATCAAAACTCCTTTCATTTGGGCATGTAGTAGGTCAGACGCATTTGCAGCTGCATCTTACAGCTGCCAGCGCTGTTTGTGACGATATAGCCGCTGTTTGTCACGGCAATGCCGGTGGGGGTTTTATTCCCGCCGCAGGCCGAGAGGTTGGGCAGGTTATGGCGGGCATCCTGCTGCATGACCCACTCGGTGAGCTGCTCGAAAAAGCCGCTGTTCTGGATGCTGACGGCATCCACCTCGCTGTACTCCCGGCGGCTGAGGAAGAGGTAATTCTTCGCCATTTCCCAGCCGGAGATGTACTTGGTGATGATGGGATCACCGGGGCTGTCCTCGATGGAAAAAGCGGTGGATTCTTCTTCCAGTCCGGCAATGCGGAAGGCTGCACCGGTGGCTTCCTGCTCTTCGGCAATCAGCGGGCAGGTCTTGAGCCATGCCCGCAGGGCGGCAATGGTGGGCTTTACTTCGGACATGATCAACCTCCCCAGAATGTGGTGACGGCCTGTGTGGCAATGTAGGCAATGGCTTCACCGTAATCGGCCAAAGCACGCTGTCCCCAGTAAGAGCCGCGCAGCCCATTTTCACCGTGCAGACATTCGCCTTCAGGGTGAAGATAGAACTGCCTGCGTGCATAAGGCGTGTTATAGACCAGCAAGCCTTCGTCATACTTGCCGGCTTGATTCACGCTGTTTTTCAATATGCCGGTATCGAAGGGCACGTACTGGTCGATGAGAGCGGCGGCTTTCTGCGCGGTGGCGAACTGTGCTTTCTGCAAAGCAGCGGTTTTCTCTGCGCCGAAATTTGTCCGCCAGTCCAGAGACATCTGCACACCGTCTGCCCGGAAGCGATATCCGGCAGGCTGTTCAAAAATGGGCTTGCTCACAGTCTCAGCTCCCTTCCACGTGCCAGTGGGGCAGCAGCGGTTCCCGGTCGTCCGAGACAGCCGCCGCCGTACAGCACAGGTGCGTTTTTTCGAGTTTGGCGTACTCGGCTTCGGTCAAGGCAGGTACCGCGCCCTGCACCAGCTTCCAGCCGCGTTTCAGGGTCCAGTGCTTGGCCTTTTCCGCCGCAGACAGCGCCGCCCACTGGGCGTAGGGCAGATAGCCCATGGTGCACACGCTGGCCGGGATGCGGATGTGGGTGGTGCGCTCCGGGTCCTTGGCAGTACCGGAGCCGGAGGTGGAGCGGCATTCCCGCCAGCTGCACCCGGCGAACACCCAGCACACCGGCCTGTCCGTCTCGGTGGCAGTGTCGTGGATGAGGTTCACAACAGTAACAGCTGTCTGCATCACAGAATCCCCCTGTACAGCAGGCCGTGCGGGTCAGCACCGAGGACCGTGCGGATGATTTCATAGGCTTCCTGCCGGGTGGCCGCGGTCACGCTGGCATTGCTGCCAAAGGTGACGCTGTAGCCGTCGTTGGATACGCTGGCAGCACCCGGCACAGCGCCCGCCGCAGACGCAGCGGCCAACAGTCCGATGATCTGCGTGCAGGCATCCGCCAATGCTTCCCGGCAGACCTCACACCCGGCGGCGTGGCTCTCCGCCCGGCCAAAGGTGGCGGCATCGATCATGCGGGAAGCCCGGCTGCACAGCACCCCGAAGGCCGTTTCCGGCACCGTGCCGCCCGCCGTGAGGTATTCGTCGTAGGTACAGTACAGCATGGGGCCTCCTTATGCTGCGACGGCAGCGGCGGTCAGGAACGCGAACGGAACCTTGGAGCGGTCGGCATTCAGGCGGGTTGCAGGGTTGGGCAGTGCCCAGCCCATGCGCATGACCACACGCAGGGCCACCATATCCTGCTGGGCGAGGTTGTAAACGATCTCCTTGGTGGAAGGATCCTGAATAACGCCCTGATCCAGCAGCTTCACGGTGACATCCTGACGGATGGAGTACACCAGCTTCTTGAAGTTGCCTGCAATCAGCTGGGCCTTAGAAGCATCAAAGCCGCCGTTCTCCGGGAAGTACATCGGGGCACCGTCCAGCGCGTAGGTGGTTGCACCCTGCATATCGGAACGGAACAGAGGACGGCCCGTGGTATCCACAAGGCCGCGCAGTTCTGCCTTTGCGGTCAGATCGCCGACCACGGCATCCACACCAAAGCCGCCAGCTTCCACCTTGGAGAACAGACCGTCCTTGCCCAGCAGCTTTGCGTAGTCGATGGGGCCGGTGACTTTGTTCTTGGCCGCAAGGGTAAGAACATCGGTCGTCCACTCGGTGGGGCGCTCGCCGCCGAACAGGATGGCGTTGTCGATCTTTGCGCCCATAGCTTCCCGGACGCGGGGCTGTACCTCGCCCATGATGTCAAAGCTGGAATCTGCCAGCACAGCTTCAGGCACAGGCACAATGACGGCCAGCTCTGCAGCGGTCATATACACGTTGTCCCATTCCTGCTTGCTGGTCTTTTTCATGCCGGTGTCACCGTTGACCCAGTAAGCCAGCGGCAGCATGGACAGCACGGGGATCTTGGTCTGGTTAGAGGTCATATTGGCAAGGCGGGTGCCAAGCTGCATGACGGTGGAGCTTTTGGGCACGTCCTGCTGGATGGTGTTCACCAGCTGCTCCCGGATCAGGGCCTCAGCCTTATTGCGGGCGATTGCATCAATAGCCATAAGAATCAACCTTTCTGGCCGAACGCTGCGCGGAACGCAGCGTTTGCGGCCTCATGTGCGTTTGCAGGCTGGCCGGGTGCGCCGGTCGCCGATGCGGAAAAACGTGCCATGCCGCCGTCCGGCAGAATGGCGCTGGGATCACTCTCTTTGAAAGCCTTGACATAATCATCAAAGCCCAGAATCTCGCCGTCCTTCATGGCAAAATTCTGGGCCTTTGCATCTGTCAGAAATGCCTTGCGGGCGCTCTCGCTGGAAAACTTCAGGCCGGATGCCTTGCGTTCCAGAGCGTAGCCCTTTTCAAGGGCAGCTACCTGCGCGGCAGCATCGGTCTTGGCCTGTTCGGCCTTGGCCTTCCACTCCGGGTCGTAGCCCTCGAGTTTGCTGTTTGCAGTGGACAGCTGTTCGGTCAGGGTGGTTTTCTCGGCCTTGAGGGTGGTGATCTCGTTCACCTTGGCCGTGATATCCGCGCCGTGCAGGTTCATGATGCTGTCCAGCTGGTCCGAGGTGATACCCGGAATGATCTTGCTCACATCTTCGCGTTTCACTTGCGATGTGCTCCTTTCTTTTGTCTGTGGGGTGGATGGGTCCCTTCTGTTTAGTATCGCGGTTCTCATTCCGCACGGGACAAGACGGGGTACGCGCCGCCTTCCGCTGTGGTGCCGCTTGCGGGAGTTGAACCCGCCACCCCCGGATTAAAAGTCCGGTGCTCTGCCAACATGAGCTAAAACGGCATAGATGTAAATGAAGATAAAAAGAAGAAGCCCACACCGTGAGCTTCTTCTAATCATTATTTTATGGGCTTCCTAAGAGCATCTTCTATATTCCACCCGCTCTCAATTCTTGCTCTTAGGGTGGAAGGATTTATGCTGTATTCATGAGCCCAGTCTTGCAGAACCTTTTCGTTTCCATTATAGGTGATAATTCTTGAAGTCCTCTTGTTTCTTGCTTGTTCTTTTGTAGTTGCCCATCTACAATTTGATGGAGAATAATCTCCATCCACATCGATTCTGTCAATCGTCAGATTTTCTTTGTAGCCAGATTGAATGGCCCACTTGTAAAAATTTTCAAAAATCAGCCATTCATCACAAACTTTAATTCCTCTGTCACCATAGTCTTTATATGAGCGAACTTTTGGATTCCTGCATCGGGAGAGCATATTGGCCCAAATCCGGTATATCCGCGTTCCATGCTGTCCGTGGTGTAAATTAGACTTGCTTCCGTTTCTCTGAGAGTTTTCTTTGCGAAAGCATCCACAGCTTTGAGTGTTCCCGGAAGATAGATTCGCTTGTGATACCGTCACATAATTGCCACAGTCACAAACACAAACCCATCGTGTGTGATGAGTCTTATCATTTTCTGCACGCTCCTTAACAACGAGCCTTCCGAACCGCTGACCAGTTAAATCAACAAACTTTCCCATCAACGGGCACCACCTTTCCGTGCGGCCTTCTCCATGCGGCGGCCTTTGGCAATGCCCAGCAGGAACATATCGATGCCGAATGCATAGGCATCGGAAGGATGCTGCTCATAGACAGCATTGATTTCACGCGCAAACAGACGATTGTTATTGTTTTGCTCACGCTCTTTTTCGATCATGTGGAGTGCGGATTCTGCTTTTGTCATGATAAAAACCTCTTTTTTTCTCTTGTAAGAGGTATTACCGAATGGTATAATAGATTTACCAGATGGTAATTCCTCTGGTGTCTTATAACGCTTTGCCCAAGATTTCCAGTCGCCGGGCAAGGCGTTATTCTTTTTTCAGACCTTCGTACACAAGCTTTATACCTTGACGAATCACGTCCGCTTTAGTCATTCCGGTTTCTTTGCAACAGATTTCTAGCATCTGAACATCAACGTCGGACATACGAATTCGTGTTTCATGTGTTTTAGGCTCGGTTGTTGGTCGTCCAGTTCTAGGCGACATTATATCACCTCACTTTTGTGTCACCGTAAATATTATAACTTTTGGTTACACAAAAGTCAAGAGCTTTTAAAAATGGGCAAAAGAAAACCACGGTGCGTGTGCATCGTGGTTTAGTTGATATTATGAATTACGGCGTGCAACAGTAGATTCTGTCGTACACTGCTTCGCCCTCACGAGAAAGAGCTGTCGGCTCGTCATTCTCGTCAAAGGTCGATGTGATGAAATCATCAAGCTCCAAAAGAAGTTCATCCAGACTTTTGCAGTTTACCGCGCTGGGAACATGCTTCTTCAAAAACTCCTTGGAATCAGGATCTAAATCTTCAAAACAAAAGGTCATTTCTGCTCACTCCTTGGATTCAGCTGAATCAGCTGTCCCGTGTCTGGGTTTATCGTGACGATCGCTTTGCCAATAAGGCGCACGCTTCGCTTTCCTCTTGAATCCGTTTTTACAGGGTTGATGCGCTCAGGATTCAAAACGGTATCACGCATGGCTTCATAGCCAACACCGCTTCGCCGGATGATTTTAAGGTCATATTTTAACTTATCGGGGTCGACCAATGTGCCGAACATACGCTCCATGAAATGGGCGGTATGTCCGGTAATAACAGTACCATCCGCAGTAGTCTTGCCAACAAGCTCGGTCTGGATGCGCTCGTGCGTACTCTTGTACAGGTCAAAACCTGCAAGCGGCGAAAGCCAGCCACTTTTTACGCTGTTGGCATATTGCATCAGCAACCGATATTCTTCGGTATTATTATACCGTGCATCATAATATTTTGCAACGGTATTCAGGCTGGTACTCTGCGCATTGATAGACTTGAGCCAGTCGGTGTGATGCGCCTGAGATTTTGCACTTGCCCTACTGGCTTCACTCCTGCCGAACTTCGGCACGCTGACACGGGCGCTGTCCACACGGCCACCCGTGGCCTGTGCAAACTCTGCAAGGCTTTGGCGGGCTGCTCTCAGGCGCACAGCGCTGTCGGTGGTGTCCAGCCCGGCAGCATCCTCGGCCAGATACCGCTTTTTCCAGCGGCGGACGTTCCGCTCCCGGGCACGCTGCATCTGGGATATCTCGTAGGCGGTGTACTTTTTGCCGTTCCACTCGATGTTCCGGGCGTTCAGGGTTTCCAGCTGCTCACGCGTCCACGCGGGCGGGTCGCTCAGCTCCGGGAAGCAGGCAAAGAACTGGTGTCGGCAGTTCCAACCGCAAAGCCCTGCTCCCGTGCCGTAGCCGGTGGCGGCTTCAAAGTCCGGGTAGTGCTTGCCCTTGTAATCGACCGCGCCGCCCCGGTGGAACTGCCTGCCCTGCCACTCAGCGTGGGAAGGTCGTGCCCCGCCGTGGGCGGTGGTCTCGAAGAACTCCACGCCCATCTCGTCGGCGCGGGCCACCTGCAGCTTGCCAGCTGTCTGGTTCACGCCGGTCAGGATGGCACGGCGGGCGGCCACCTCGATGCTGTCCTTATGCCCGCTGGGATAGGTGACCATGGGCATGTCGTCTGCAAGGCTGTCCACGGCCTGTTTGACGGCGGTTTTGTAGTCGAAGGCACCGGTGCTCACCTTGAGCCATGCAGCGTCCAGTGTGCGCTCAAAGGCCCCTGTGACGGTGTTTGCCGTGGTGGCGGTGAGGTTCTGCCATGTGCCGCAGGTCTGCCGCGCGCCGGCATCCAGCAGGTTGTTCAGGGCGGCGCTCTCTTCAAAGGGCGTCGGCTCCATGTCGTAGTGGTAGTAGATGGCGTCCTCCCGCTCCATGGCTTCGGTGGCGGCCTGCAAAAGCAGCTTGCGGATGGCCGTTTCGCTTTTGCCGCTGTAGCGGGCCAGCAGCTTCACAACATCATTGCGCACCGCTTCGGTCTGCTGGTAGCGCCACAGCTGCCAGTTAGCGGTGGGGGTCACGGCGTCCATCTTGCCGATGCGCCGGGCAACGTCCTGTAAGATCGCGTCCTCGACCTGCTGCCAGAGCTGCACAAAGGCGTCCGGCATCTGGTCGAGATAGCTCGGCGGCAGCATCAGGCACCCCCGAAGGTGAGGGCTTCAGGGCTGCGGTTCTCAGCATCCGCTTCGGCGGCAATGGCCTTGGCATCGTCCTCGCTGTAGCCCTCAAACTCCACCAGATACCGCCAGAAGGGGAACTTGCCTGCGGTAACGTAGCCCCAGTACATCTGCTTGCGCTCCTTGGGGTCAGAGATGATGCTGTCGTCAAAGTCAAAGGTCACGTTGCAGTCGCCCGGCGGGGAAACGGCTGCGCCGCTGTTCCACTGGGCATCCAGCAGCTTGCTGATGGAGTATACCAGATCGGTCAGCGCATTGCCCAGCGCCCGCTGCAGATCCTTGACGGTAGTGTAGCTGCGCTGCTTGCTGCTCCTGATCTCCTCGGCAGTCTTGTCCACGTTCTGCGGGTCGGACAGGGTGCCGTAGGCAAGGCCGCACTGGAACTCCACCCGCTTGAGCATGGTATCCATCCCCCGACGATAACTTTCATCGCGCAGGGCAGGGGCAAACACCTCGTAAAGGTTCCGGCCATTGGCCCCGGAGCTGCCGTTCAACCAGTTGCGGTAAAGGCGCTGCTCACGCTGCGGCATAACTCTCTCGCCGTTGATGTCGGGCCGCAGGGCGGTCTGGTCAACGTCAAGGGCCAGCTGCCCGCCGTCATACTCCCACAACAGCCGCCCATACTGTTCATCGGCATCATGGATGGTGTCAACAGCAGCGGCATAGACGCTCACGCCCAGCGGGGAGTGCCGATCAGTGGAATTGCCGCTGGACACTCTGAAATAGCCCCAAAGCGGACGGTCTACACCGGAAAACTCAGTGTGCGGGGAGATCGCGGACCATTCCGGCACATCGGTCAGCGGGACTTCAATGCCGAGGTCTGCACTGGTCATGGAACGGAACGCCTTGACCGTGATGCTGTGCGTGCTGCCGGAAAACTCGTGATCTTCCAGACGGGTATAAATGCGGTTGCCGCGCACCAGATGGTCATAAAAAATAGCCCCGGTCATGCGGCCAGAGCTATCAAAGCGGGTAGGGCAGAAGCAGTCACCCTGCACAGCATCGATCTGGATGCAGCCCTGTGCATCGAGGAAAGGCCGGAACAGGATGCCGCCCAGCGCACAGCCGTATTCCACCGGGGTGCGCAGATCTGCAATGAAAGGCTGCAGCATGGTGCTGATGCTGTCGGCGCGGGCACTGCCGGAAACAATGCATTCCATTTCCAGCGTGGTCAGACGGGCCAGCTCCGATGCAACACTCTGGGCCAGCTTCAGGCTGTGCAGGGCGTTCTTGCCGCCGTGGCACCACGGCCCGCCGGTATCGTACATCTGCGCCCACAGGATGATCGCATTCTCCATGCTGTAGGACACGCTGGCGCTGACGGTGGTATTTTCACCGAACAGCAGCCGCGCTTTCTCCCGCAGCCAGAAAAGCAGTCTATCAAACATTACTTTCGTCTCCAGTCTGCCCAGCGGATCAGCGGGGCCAGTATCGTATAGCAGAAATAGCGAATGTCGTCCATGGCGTGGTCGTTCTCCTTCACGACGCGGTCCTCTTTGGCCTTGTCGTCCCAAGAGTACAGGCCGAACTCCCGGCGGGATGCCGTGCAGCTCTCGTGGATGGTCACAAGCCCGGCCTGCATCAGGGATGCCACGCAGCGGATGCCGTTCAGCACGTCGTTGTCTGCAGGGATCACCAGATACTTGCCGTGCCGCCGGATGGTCTCGATGAAGGAAGCGGCGGACGGGTCAACCACCACCGCCTGAATGTAATAGCCCTTGGTCAGGCGTTCCAGCTCGGCATAGTGCTCTTCGTCCGTGCGCTGCACACGCTCGGCACGGCTGTCAAAATAGCTTTCCTTGATGCGCAGGGCCTTGCCATCATGAATGACCCACAGGCCCATGCTGCAGGGGTTGTGGGTGCCGTAGTCGATGGACACGTAAAACTGCCCATCGATGTGGGAAGCATCACCGTGAAAAAGGTAGGTGTCCTGCCCGGCGGAGAAGAAAGGGTATACAAGGCCCTCGGCAGCTTTCCTTTTTCCAAGGATGTCACGGGCATACCAGACCGTGCTGCGGTCGTAGGTTGCAAGCACAGCCCGGAGCTGGTCGTCCGAAATGCTCATGTTATCGGCAATTGTGAAATGCCCATAGTTGAAGCCGTATTCTGGGTTCTCGTTCTGCTTCTTTTCGTGCAGATTCAGGATATTTTCATAGTACCAGTGACCCTCTGCCTTGGGATTCAGGTCGTGAAATACCTTTCTGTCCGGGCTGGACAGGGTACGGTCGAATACTTCCTTGATGAAAGTTTCGCTGCATTCATTGGCTTCGGTGATGTACGCGGTGCCGTAGGTGTTGCCCTTGATCAGCTTTTCGTCACCGGCTTTGCCACCACCGGACACCAGCACCACCTTTTCACCGGTGGCAGTCTGGATGTACAGACAGTCGCGGTTCTGGTAGGTGCCCTCACGGCAGCGGCCCTCAAAATAGTTTTTCAGGCCGAAGCCGTCACAGTCCAGAATGTTCAGCCTGGCCGTCGCAGTGGATACGCCCGCAATGAGGTGTATTCTGCTGGGATGCTTTTCCAGAATGGTGCAGTAGGCCATAGTAATAAGCACGTTCTTGCCGCCGCGTTTGCCGCCCTCAGCCACATTAAACCAGTGGTCAAAGCAGTTCCAGAAGAAACGCATCTGGTTTTGTGAAAAAGGTGCAGGTATGTTCATGTCTCAAAGTCCTTGATGTCACGGTCTGGCACAGGGTGCTGCAGCAGATCAGCAAGGGTCTGCATGTCGTTATTTTGAGCAGCGGCATTTTCTTTTTCGGATGCGTCTTTGTACATGCCCAGATGCTTGCCCAACAGGTCAAGTGCTCGGAGCTTATCTGCAAGTTTGACCTCGTGTTCCAAACCGTCCTCGCCAAAGCTCTTGACCTTGATGGACTGGATTGCGGCCAGATCATCCCGGGAGGCATCCAGTTTGACAGAAGCAGTCTCCGGGTCGATCAGGTCGCTGGCGTTGGCAAATGCAATCTTGGCAAGCTCTCGAACGACACGATCAGCAGATACACCGGTCCGGCGGCTCTGCTCAGCCTGCAGCTGGGCAATGCGATTTTGAATGCTAACATTTGCTAACAGCCGGGGTGCCTGTTCTCTTGCGGTTTTGGGGCTGTATCCGGCGCGGATGGCCGCTTGAGTGGCGTTCAGGTCGATCATATATTCTTCACAGAAACGATCCTGCTTGTCGGTCATCCTCACCACCTCTCTTGCCGTAAAATCAAAAAGCCGCCCGGAAGATCCGAACGGCGGGATATAACAAAGAAACCCGGCTGGTACATTCAGGCTGTTGGTCGGGAAAGGTGATCCTCTGTGTCAGCCGGGCAGCACAAAGCCCGCAGGGATGAAGGGAGTAAGTCTTTCCTGCGGGCTTCGGCATTTTAAATTTTAGCAGGGGTTGACAGTATTATCAAGTCCGGTTCGCTCCGGTTCAGTCCGGACTTTTGATATCCAGTCTTTTTATGGCCGCGCTGTGGCGCTGGAACATCTGGCTGCGAGAAATGCGGACGATGACCGCGATGTCCGGCCAGTCCTCCAGCAGGATGTACCGCCGGAACAGGATCATGAAATCCACCTCATCGTCCAGCTGGCGGAACACCTCCATGATCTCGGCCCGGATGGTGTCGCACACGGCAGACTGCGCCTCAGCGGCCCGGCGGGCCTCGTCGATGCGTTCCACACTGCGGGGCAGAGCCTGTCCGTCGCCGCTGCCGCCCGGCACAGGGGAAAAGCGCTGGGTGGTGTGGGTGGCATCGGTCTGCAGCGTGGCCAGCTCGTCAAGTTTGAGCAGTTCAAACCGCTTGGCCGTCCGGAACCGCCAGAGCCATGCCTTTTTTTCTTCGTAGGTCATTTACAGTTCCTCCACCCGGACGAACACGCCGCAGGGGTCCGACCAGAATTTTTCTATGATCTCGCTGCACACCTGCGCGTCATCGGCCCAGAAGTGCAGGCGGGTCATTTCGTCCTTGAGGGCCTTTTCCAGATTGTCGGTGTCCGGCTTTGCGGTGCGCCACGTGCCGCTTTTGCGGCCCTCAGCAGGGAAGCACCACTTGACCAGCAGCCGCACCGGACGGCCTGCGGGGATGGGCTTTCCCGGCGCGTGGAGTGCCAGATGGGCGTGGAGCTTGGCACGGGTCTGTTTCAGTTCCGGGCTGTCGTGGAGCACCGCGTGCGGCTGCCCGCCCTTCATGTAGGCGTGCAGCTGTTTTGCATTGTGGGTAGTGGTGGGCGGCTGCATGGGGAGAAAGAATTGCATGTACATGGGGTTCACCTCGTTTTTCTTTTTCTCAGGGTTCGCCAACGTGATGGGGAGGGTTCCCCGAATGGATGGGGGCTGTGGTCGCCCCATCCTTCGGGAGACCCCATCACAATTGCAGTTGCAGTTTTAGCTATTATATATAGGCTATTTTGCACTGCAAAATCTGCAGTCATAGCGGCTATAACTGCAAAATTGCAGTTTTTCGTGTCGTGCAAAATAGCGGCTATTTCTGCATTTTTACAACAAGTTGTAATCGGACTTATTACGGTTTGTTTAACCTGCGCTGCCGGGTTCCTTGCGACCGACTTTTTCGCCGTCGATCCAGAAACGTCCGTCGTCTTTCAGCCGCGTCTTGATGGTGCGGGGCTTCAGATCCATGTATTCAGCCAGCGCATAGACGGTAACTTCGCCATCCATCATGCAGGCTTCAAAGGCGGTGTCCAGTTCGGCCTTTTTGTCCTTGGTCACCTTGCCTTTATCGCCCCAGCGCTTGGATGCACCGCGGCTGCCCAGCGTTTTGAAATCGCTGTCCGGCTGCAGGTCCTCCAGCAGGCCGGTGTCCGGCTTGTGCACGGGGTAGTCGAACCAGAGGTTCACCGGGTCGAAGCGGGCAAACTCGCGCAGGGTGCCTTCGATGCGCCATGCGGTCATGCCGTCGGCCTTTTTCTCAGCGGCCGCGACCTCAGCATCGATGGCCCGCAGATCTGCAAGGCCCAGTTTTTCCTTTGCGATGGTCAGCATCCGGTGGCGGCTGAGGGTATCATCCAAGCCGTAGGCATCCGCATGACCGCGTTTGTCCAACATGGCCTTGATCACGCGGCAGGCGGCTTTGTTATGCAGCTGTTCCCGGATGGCATCGGTGGGCACCAGCTCGGTCATGTCCAGCATGGCATCCGGGTCGCGGGCGAACACGCCGGAGCCGGATGCGCGGTCCATGCTGCGCTTGCCGCCTTGGGCACCTTTTGAGTGGTGGTGGCAGTAGATCACGGCGCAGTCCAGCGCGCGGCACACAAGGTCGAACTGGTTGCAGAACTTTGCCATCTGGTCGGCAGAGTTCTCATCGCCGGTGATGACCTTATAAATGGGGTCGAGGATCACGGCGGTGTAGCCTTTTTTCTGGGCCCGGCGGATGAGCTTTGGGGCCAGCTTGTCCATGGGCACGGACGCGCCGCGCAGGTTCCAGATGTCGATGTCCCGCAGGTTCTGCGGGGGCAGGCCGAGGGCGGTGTACACGTCCTTGAAGCGGTGCAGGCAGGAGGCCCGGTCCAGCTCCAGATTGATGTACAGTACCTTGCCCTGTGCGCAGGAGAACCGGCCCAGCCAGGGCGTGCCTTCGGCGATAGCGATGCACAGCTCGATGAGGGCAAAGCTCTTGCCCGCCTTGCTGGGGCCTGCCAGCAGCATCTTGTGGCCCTTGCGCAGCACTCCGGTGATGAGGGCATCGGCCAGCGGGGGCAGGCTCTCCCAGTCGTCGGCCAGACTCTCGGTCTCGGGTAGCTCGTCGGTCTCCGCTTCCAGCCAGTCGCGCCACTCATCCCAGCAGGATTTCCCGATGTTCGTTTCCAGCAGCACCTGCCGTTTGTCACCGCGCAGGATGCCGGGCATCCGGGAAAGGCGGGAAGGGTTGCGGTTCTGCTGGTCGATGGTCAGGCCGTTTTTCTGGCAGGCGGAATAGAGATAATCCACACGCCTGCGGTACTCGGCGTAGTCCGGGGCATCCACCTTCACGATGGCGTGGACGCTCTTGCCGCCGGAGTACACCAGCGCCGCACAGGGCAGTTCCAGCTGCTTGATGATGGCCTGCTGCTTGCCCAGCTCCATGTTGTCGCACTCCACGAGGGCATAGCGGTAGGCAGTAATATTGGCATCCTTGCGTCCGGTGCCGTCCACAGGGTTGAAGCAGATCCATGCACCTACTTCAGGATCACAGTCGCCCACCACCTTGCCGAGGTCACCGCCGCAGGCATCCAGCTCGGTGATGAGCTGCCCTGCGGTGCGGGTCCAGCTGCCTTTTGCAGGTCGGCGGCGGTCGGCGGCCATAAAGCTTTCGGTCACATAGGCCACATATTCATCCGGCTCAAACAGGGCTTGCAGGTAGCGCTTGAGCTGATCGGCGGGATGCCACTCTTCGGGCAGGGCCAGCTCGTGGGCTTCCACCCAGCGTGGATCTACCAGACGGCCCTCGGTTTGTGCGCCGGTGTCGACAGAAATATCATCGTTCCAGTCCAGAGCGTGGCCTGCGGGGCCGCTCCATCCGTGGGAGTAGGCCAGCTGGAAGATGCTGCTTGCGGTGACGGGGCTGGCCCCGCCGCCGTGAAAGCTTTCCCATTTCTTGACGCACTCGCCCTTGTGATAGCGGCCTGCATCGCGTGTGCTCCACTGTTCCCAGAGGGTAACGGGCAGACCAGCATCCTTCAGTGCCATGCCCACCATGAGCCATTCGTCATAGGTCAGGGCGGACGGGGATACGAAGTCCAATGCTTCCTTGAGTTCATTTTCATGTTCCATTCGCGTTACCATCCAAAGTTAAAAGGACTGTCCGGCGCAGCGGGCGGTTCCGCAGGCGGGATATAGGTTCTGGGATTCACGCCCTTGGGCACACCGCGCCAGCCCTGCACCGCAATGCGGTCGATCATGTGTTTGGCTGCATCGAAGCTCCACGTGCCCACGCTCTGGAAACCGTAACGTTCCAGCACGCGGATCTGCTTGGGTGTGGTCAAGCCTTCAGCGCGGCGTTTGTTCAACCGGTCCAGCAGCAGGGAAGCCTTACCAGCAGATTCTACAGCGTCCGGCAGGATGCCCATTTTCTCAAGAGCAGCAGTCTGTTCAGCGCTGGGCGGGCCTGCTTCCCAGCCAAAGGCCGGTACATATCCGGCAAGGTCCTCGGCCTGAATACTCATCTCGTACTGCAGCGGGTCCACGAGACGGGCTTTTTTGCGGCGCTGTTCTTCCAGCTGTTTTGCAAGTGCTTCTTCCCGCTGGGCCACCACGTCCTCGCTGGCCTGCACGGCTGCTTTCTCGATGTCCTCCGGGCATCCGGTCTGGGCCAGATTTTCGGTCATCTGCCGGGCCACGGCGCGGTCCTCACAAACCAGATCAGCCGGGCGGCACAGCTCGTGTTTGTCGGTCATCCACAAAAAATCCAGCAAAAGCAGATCGCTCTTGCCCGGGGAGAGCCGGGTGCCGCGCCCTACCATCTGGCTGTACAGGCTGCGCACCTTGGTGGGCCGCAGCACCACCACGCAGTCAACAGACGGGCAGTCCCAGCCCTCGGTGAGCAGCATGGAGTTGCACAGCACGTTGTACTTTCCGGCATCAAAGTCGGCCAAAACCTCGCGGCGGTCAGCGCTCTGGCCGTTGACCTCGGCGGCGCAAAATCCCTTGGCGTTCAGCAGGTCCCGGAACTTCTGGCTGGTCTTGATGAGGGGCAGGAACACCACCGTTTTGCGGCCTTTGCAGCGCTGGGCCATCTCGGCGGCGATCTGTTCCAGATAGGGGTCAAGCGCAGTGCCGAGGTCTCCCACGGCGTAGTCCCCGCCGCTCATGGTGACAGAAGAAATGTCCAGCTTCAGCGGAATGGTCTGGGCCATGATCCTGCACAGATAACCCTCTTTGATGGCATCGGTCAGCTTATACTCAAAGGCAAGGCTGTCGAACACCTCGCCCAGATTGCGCATGTCGCCGCGATCCGGCGTGGCGGTTACGCCCAGCACTCTGGCGCTGCCGAAGTAGTCGAGGATGCGGCGGTAGCCGTCGGTGATGGCGTGGTGGGCCTCGTCGATGATGATGGTGCCAAAGTAGTCCCGGGGGAAGCGTTCCAGCCGGGCGGTGCGCTGCAAGGTCTGCACGCTGCCCACCACCACACGGAACCATGTATTCAGACAGGTGGCATCTGCCTTTTCCACCGCGCTGACAAGGCCGGTGGAGCGCTGCAGCTTGTCCGCTGCCTGCTCCAGCAGCTCACCGCGATGCGCCAGAATGAGCACCCGGTGGCCCGCCCGCACCTGATCGGCAGCTACCGATGCAAACACGATGGTCTTGCCGGTGCCGGTGGGAAGCACCAGCAGAGTGCGGGTGTGGCCGTTCTCCCACTCGGCGTGGATGCGTTCACGGGCCTGCTGCTGGTAGGGTCTCAGTTCCTGCCCCATCAGAATGCCCCCTGCGTCCAGCCCTGAGAGGGTGCGGCCTTGGGTTCGGGCGGCGGCAGGAAGCGCTGCACTTTGTTGCTCTGGCCGGTCTCGCCTGCATGAGGACCGCTCTGCTTGGTGTACTCGTGGATACCCAGCTTGCAGATGCCTTTGGCACCCACGACCTCGTTCCAGCGGGGGCGGAAGGTCTCGCCGCGCTTGCACTGGCCGATGCTCTCGAAGAAAGCGCCCAGCAGGCCCTGCGTTTTGGTGTGCAGGTACAGGCGGTCGGTGACGGTGGTGTCGCCCTTGGCCCCGCCGAAGATCTTCAGGGTCAGCTTTGCCATGGAGCAGGGCGGGAGCTTTGCGCTGCCCTCAAAGCGGGCACGCTCCATGCCGGTGACCTCAAAGGCATACTCGCCCTCGGGCAGGAGCACGAACTCCTGCTGCTCGTTGGTAACTTCGTCGTCCCAGCTCAGGGCGCGGTCGGTGGTGTTCATTTCGTTCATAAGTAATTACTCCTTTATTATAAAACTCCTTCAGTCACGCTTACACGTGCCAGCTCCCTCCGTGAGGGAGCCTGTTAAAACGGGATATCACGGTTATCCAGCACCATCTGGAACACCTGCGGCCATGCGGCGATCAGACAGCCCTCCACAAAGTCAGCGGGGTAGTCCTTGATGGGCATATCCTCCGGGAAATAGCCCCGTTTGCCCACAACGCCCTGCAGCTCTTCACAGCTGACCTTGTTGGCGCTCATCAGAGCGGCCAGCTTTTCCGGCACGCCCAGACTGAGCAGAACATTTTTCTCAGAGCTTTCCTGCAGCGGTGCGGGCTGCGGCTGAGCCACCGGCTTTGCTTCCTGCTGCGGGCTGGGCAGGATGTCGGCTTCCGGCTGGGAACGCGGCTGCGGTTCCGGTTTTGGTGCCTGTGCAGACATTGCGCCGGGGATGCAGGCGGCAATGCTGGCATAGTCAAAGGGTACTTCCTCCGGCAGGTCAAAGCGGTTTTTTGCATCCCAGCAGGGGTGATGCGCGGTGTACAGTACACGCCTGCCGCCGCTGGCCTTGCTCTTGGCGTTCTTGCCGTCGCCCACCTTTTCCACAACGGTCTTGTAGTTGGCAAACAGCAGCATATCGCACCACTCGCGCAGCAGCGGGGCCACCTGTTTGGAAGTTTTCATGCTCCAGCGGTCGTAGTTGCCCACGGCATCCGGCTGCTCAAATTTGGTAATAGCGGCATGGGCCAGCACCACCACGTTGTGCCCGGCCTGCAGCACCTCTTCCAGCGCGTCCAGCAGCTTGCCGAACTCTTCCTTAACATAGGTGTAGCCCTTGCCGTAGCCGAAATCTTCGATGCCGTTCACCTTGGCTTTGGCACACACGGCCTGAATGCACAGGCGTTCAGCCCAGTCGGCGGTATCAATGACCAGCGTGCCGCAGGGGACACTGCCCTTGCGTACCTCGGCCACCTCATCCAGCAGCATGGCCCAGCTGGTGGGCTGGGGCAGGCGCTTGACGTTCAGCCGCTTGGTGCCGCCCTCGGTGTCGATGAATACGGGGTCCGGAAAGTAAGAGGCAAAGGTGCTTTTGCCGATGCCCTCCGGGCCGTACAGCACGGTCTTGACCGGCGCATTCTGGATGCCGGTGGTAACTGCATATTTGCTCATTTAGAACGCTCCTTTCGTCCAGCTCTTCTGCTGGGGCTTTTCGGTGACGGGCGGCAGGGTGGTTTCGGCATCCTTCACCATGCCGTCCTCAATGATGATCTGGCACTCGCTGCCGGTGGAGACCCGGGTGGCAATGGCCTGCAGGTGTTCTGTTTCCAGCCATGCGGAAAACTCCTGCAGGGTGGTCATGTCCATCTGTTCCAGCTTGTCCAGCAGCACGAAACCGCAGTCCGGGTTCAGGCGGCGGACGATGGCGGCGGCCACCCGCAGCTGGTCGCTGCCAGACATATCCCGCCAGTGCTTGCCTTTATAGGTAAGGGCGCCGTCCTCCACGCTCAGCTCCGGCAGGGGCAGGTCGGCACCGTTCAGCAGGGCCATGCGGTCGGCCCGCTTCCGGGTGATGGCTTCGGTGAGCTTGTCGTAATCGCTGGCATACCGGGCGGCTTCGTCCTCGGCCCGGGATTTTTCCAGATTGGCCCGCACCTTCTGGTTGATCTCCTCAATGTCCCGGATGGAAGCTTCCAGTTCGGCGGTGGATTCGTCCTGCAGGTTCTCGGCTGACTTCCGTGCTGTGTAAAGCGATTCGTTTACTTCGGTCTGCTCCTTCACCAGCAGCGCAAGGGTTTGTTCCAGCTGCGTGCGGCGATCTGCCAGCACTCGGGCTTTCTCTTCCAGCCCGGCAAGATTTTGGCGCAGCCGCTGATTCTCGCCGTTGCGGGCCAGGATTTCCTGCTGCTGGCGGATGAGGTCGGAGGCGCTGACCGGCTCCTCCGGTGCATCCGGGTAGGAGATCAGCTCCTCGGCAAAGTGTTTTTTCTGCGCGGCCAGCTGGCCGGTGAAGGTGCGCTTGTCGTACAGGGCCTTGATCTCAAGATCCCGGGTGTGCAGTTCGGTGCCGATGCCGATGATCCGGAGCAGGATGTCGGCTTTCTCCTTGTCGGATGCTTCCATGAAGCGGGGCAGATCCAGCGCCAGCGGCTCGATGAAGGCGTTGAGCAGCTGCTGGCCGCTGCGCCGTCCGGTGGGGTCGGTGACGGTCAGGGTGCTGTTCTTGCCCGTGCGTTCCACCACCACGCCGTTGGAGAGCTTGACCTTGAGGTGGGCGGGAGCCACGGCCCCGTCCCGCTGGGCGGCGTCCGGGCGGAAGCGGTCGCCGCCGAGGGCCCACGCCAGCGCGTCCAGCACGCTGGTCTTGCCCTGATTGTTGTTGCCACCCACGAGGGTGAGCCCGGTGGGCGACGGCGTGAGTGCAACGGCCTTGATGCGTTTGACGTTTTCGGCCTCTAAGGCCATGATCTTTACAGACATGCGGATACCTCCCCTTGAGCGGATGCGAGTGTGTGCACGAACTGGTTGATTGCGGTCTCCCTCTGGTCATCCGGCAATTTGCGGAACTGCATTTTGGCGGACTGAACGATGCTTGTGATGGAGCGCCCGGCCAGAATGATGCTGTCGTAGGCATCGCGGGCATCCTGTTCCTGCTGTGCCTTATAGTTTGCAGTCATTCCGGCCGCAATCTCGTAAGCTTTTTCGCCTGCCCGCCGGTCTACCTCTTCCTCATCCACCACAGCGGCGATGGGCTGCTTTTTCAGGGCCGCATTTTCTTCCTGCAGCTTATCCGCCCGGAGCTTGGCCGCTTCGGCCACCTGCCGGGAGCCGGAAAGCTGGTTCTCAGCATCCTTGGCACGGGCTTCGGCCTTGTCGCGTTCCGCTTCGGCTTTCTGGCGCTGGAGGTTGGCCGCAATACGGCTCTCGTCTGCATCGTGGTAGCTCTGCTGGAGCTGGGCGTTCTGCTCTTTCAGACCGCTGATGTCGGCAAGAGCGGATTCATAGCGGCTTTCTGCTTCTTCCCGCTTTTCCGCGTCCTTATGGGTCTGGGCTTCGGCGCTTTTCACCAGCTCCTTGAAATAGGCATTTTCCTTGCGGGCGTTCTGAGCGGACTTCTCGGCAGCGTCGGCACGGTCTTTCTCGGCCTTGAGCTGGGCCATAAGCTCCTGATACTCTTTGTAAGTAGTGATGTCACCGGTAAAAACGGCTTGCTTGACCACCTCCGGGGTGCTGGGCTTGGCCGCAGCATACAGCAGTTTCAGGGGCTGCACGTCCAGAATGGACTTGCCTTCCAGCTGGATGTTGCCGCACTGTGCGGCAACGCTCACCATGCGGTCACCGGTGTCCCGGCTGATGCCGACGGCGGCACACCACTTGCCCCAGCTGCCCTGATAGTGGTTTGCGGTTAGGTCGTGAGCGTGCTTTGCGGCCATGATACGGGCCATGTTGCCGGTGATGAAGGTCTGCGCATCCTGCAACAACAGGGCGTTGGTCTGGTCGTCTGCACCAAAGTCAAAAGTGGGAGCGGTACTCGAGGGCACAGGCGCGTTTTCGTCTGCACTGACCGGAACACCGGGTGCGTCGGCAGCAGTCGCCAGTTCCGTCGTAGGGCTTGACCCCTCCGGTGCTGCCGGGGATGCCGCAGTTTGGTTTTCCGCAGCAGTGGCAGCATCCGAACACTGCGCGGATGGGGTAGGGTGTTCTTCCACCGGTTCAATGGGGGCGTTCTTGCAGGGCTTGGCCTCCCTGAGGGCCGTCAGCATCTGCTCCGGGAGCTCGTACTCATCCAACGGGGCGAACTCCGCGCCGTTGGTCAGGAATGCCTGCGGAGTCAGCTTCTTGTCTGCTGCCTTGGCCCGCTCGAATTTCTGCGTCATGAGGTGGCTTTCTTTCCAAATGCTGCCGTCCCAGCGCCAGAACCGGCCACGGTAACAGGCATAAACCGTTTCGTTGGAAAGCTTGCAGCTGATGGTGTAGTCCGTCATACCCGCACCTCCGTGTCCTTGAGGCGGTCCAGCATCTCGGCCTGCACATCCTTGCTCATGGGCTGGATGTTGTTGCCCTTCCAGCCATAGCAGAGGATAGGGCCGTAGATATGCTGGCCGCGATAGATACGGTTCAGGTCTCTGCCCATGATGCCGTACACCAGCACTGCCGGGGTGCGTGGCAGGACTTTCTGCTCACAGGGGCACCGCAGCAGTGCTTCGATGCCCTGCAGCGTGTCCGGCAGGGTGGTGACTACGGGCTCTTTGCCCGGTTCGATCAAAATTCCTTTCATTGTAAAACCTCCGATTTTGTGATATCATCGGGGTGATGAAGTCGTTCAAACTCATCATCCCTTGCAGCTCGTCGGTGTTGGCGCACCGGCGGGCTTTTTTCGTATAGTGCGTACCGGCGGCAGGCTGTCCACCTCGCTGCGGTCGATACGTCCCCGCGCAAATGTGTACTTGTAAGTTCGATGGCTGCCGCTGAGTCCATGGCTGACGGCAGACGCAAAGCTGTTCGCGCTCTTGTAGCCCAGCCGCCGGGCACACATCTCGGACGTGCCGGATGCCAGCAGATCGCCGGTCTTTGCGTCCCAGACGGTGTACCACATGACGCGGGCAGGTTTTTCATTATGCGCCCTGTAATCCCTGCAATATTGGTTGTGGCGCTCTCTGCGGCAGGAAGCGCAAAAGCGCAGGTTGCCAGCAACATTTTCCATCACCTTGCCGCAGTCCAAACAAACGCGGGTAAAGTGCTTTCCTTTATTCATGGGTGGTGTCAGCCCGCCTTCCTGCCGCTCTTCACGGTGTTGCGGGGCTGCTGGTGCACCTTCTTGCTCCGCTTTTTCTCCTGATCGGCGGCGTAGAAGCCCAGCCGCATAAAGAAGATCGCCAGCAGGATCAGCACCATGGCCGTGATGAAGTCGGCATCCGAAACGGTGCCGCCGGTCTGGAAGCTGCCCTCCAGACCCAGGCCATACAGCAGGCCCACGGCCCCGCTGGCCACGGCCAGCCAGTACCACACGCCGGATTTGATCTTCATGCGGATTCTCCTTTCTCGACACGCGGGAAGAAATACTCTCCGATTTCATTCTGCCGGATACCCAGCAGCTCACACATTGCAGTGATCTCCGTGCTCGTCCACGGATTGTGCCCCTGCATCCTGCCGCTCATGGTGTCCCGGCCAATGCCGATGTACTCGGCCACTTCCTGATCGCGGTAGCCGCAGCTGTGGAACCGTCCCCGCAGCTTCCAGTATGGGATCTGCTTGAAAGTGCCGCGAATGGTTGATGGGTTCAACATGGTGAATATGTACCTCCTTGTGGGTGGCTCCCTTCTGCGATAGAATAGAGAGACAGAAGGGAGGTGAGAATAATGTCTGAACTGAATGATGTGGTTAAATGCTCAGCTAATGCAGTTGCGCGAGACCATGAAGCGATGGCTACAGTTGCACGCGCTGCGGCGCAAGAACACGCGATGCAGTTGTCGGCTCAACTGAGTACCGCTGAAAATCTGAAAAAGCTGCAACAGCAGTTTGAAGAGAGTCAGCGAAAACAGGAGGAAAAGGACCGTGAGCAGGCAAAAGAAGATCGAATCAACCGGCTTTACAATTTGATTGCGATTTTAATTGCTGCTGCATCCATGTTTATTTCTTTAATAAAATGACAACCAGTGCAAGGATCTGGATGCTCAGAGCCAGAATCTGAACAGCTAACGGATTCTTCATCGTGTTCACCTCCTTCAGCGCCCAGCGTTCCGGTTCCAGCGGTTCGCTGGGCTTTTTGTTGTTGTCCATGTGGTTCACCTCCTTGTGTGCACCTCGTTCCTGCGGTAAAATAAGAAAACAGGAAGGAGGTGAGCAGAATGGTGGAAGTCAACCATAATTACGTCGTTTCCGGTGTGCAGACAGACGATCTTGTTGTTTCGGGCAAATACGGCAATGCAGATATTCAGGGAATTTTGACTGGCTCGGTAATTGTAATGGAACCAGCAAAATTTGCGGTGAATGGTATCATGCATGGTGATCTTCTGGTCAAAGAGGGAGCTACAGCCGAAATCCGTGGAACGCTGGATGCACCCGTAATTCAAGTTCGTGGCCAGCTGGATATCTACGGAACTGTAGTGTGCCCGCTGGGCATCCCCGACACGGCGGTTCTCCATCCGGGTTGCATTGTCAACGGCGTAAAGTACGATTGATGGTGTGACGTTTGCCAGTCCTGCATTGCAGTGCGGGATTGGCTTTTTTTGTTACAGCGTTCTGGTTTTGCATTCCAAAGTAATCTGGTGTTCAAGTTCTTTTGCAACATCCATTGCTTCTGCGAACAGCAGGTCGCGGCCCTTCAGCTGTTCCAACAGCTCCTGTGCAATCTTTTCGGCAGAATCGGACTTTTTCATGCTTTTCACCTCCTTTTGAATTGCGCACAATATGTGCTCATTCTGCGAAAAAAATTTCTTCGACACTCTGGCCGAAATACTGAGCAATGCGCTTTTTGATCTGGTCGCGGGGAATGCGTTCGCCGCGCTCATACATAAAAAGCGCCGAAGTGCTGATTCCAAGCGCATCAGCAACGGTTTTTGCGTCCATTTCGCCGCGCAATGCGCGCAGCTTGTGGCCGATGGTCTTACCGTCCATCTGATTGGGTCACCTCCTTTCCGTGCACCTATTGTACTCAAAACCAGAAAATAAATCTATTCGCAGAGTGCACAAAATGTGCGCAAAAGAATAGTACACTTTTTGTGCTTGAACTTGTGCACGATATGTGCTATTATTTGATTGTAATAATATAGGGAGGTGGCCTGATGGCAACTTTTGCAGAGCGGCTAAAATCGCTGCGCCGTGAAAAAGGCTGGTCACAGCAACGGCTTGCGGATGAGCTGGATTTGTCTAAGAGTAGTGTAAACATGTATGAACGTGGGGAGCGGGAGCCGGGGTTTGAAACCATGGAAGCAATCGCTGACCTGTTTAATGTGGATATGAATTATCTGTACGGACGTACAGATATTAAGATTGCTGACCCGATTGTACTAGCGCCCAAGAAGCCCACCATCCCGCCGGGCTTTGAACCAATGCCAAAGATGAAGAAGATCCCGCTGATCGGCAGCATTGCCTGCGGGGAACCCATCACGGCAGAGCAGAACATTGAAAAAATGGTGGACGTTCCGGAGAACATCCGGTGCGATTTTTCCCTGACCTGCCACGGTGACAGCATGGTGGATGCCGGCATTCACGATAAAGACGTGGTGTATATCCGCATCCAGCCGGAGGTGGAGAACGGCGAGATCGCAGCGGTGCGCATTGATGGTGAAGCCACCCTCAAGCGGGTATATTACAACCCCGGCACGCTGACCCTGATGCCTGCAAACCCGGCCTATGCGCCTATGATCTATACTGGCTCCCAGCTGGAAGAGGTGCACATTGAGGGCAAGGCCGTAGGCTGGACGCACTGGGTGGGGTGATTTTGGATTATCGGAGTCATTCTAGTCTATATAGCGAAGGAGTGTTATGTATGAAGAAAACTATGAAAAAGACCGCTGCAGCACTGTGCATTGCCGCAACGCTTTTATCTGTGGCAGCGCCGGCAATGGCTGTCAGCCCAGCAGAATATATGAGCACAGCCGCTCTTGAAGAATGCAATACTGCGACGGTAGCGCAGGTGGAAAGCCTGATCAACCAAATCGGAACCGTCACGACTGCCCGCCGCCCGGCAATTGTGGCTGCTGTAAATGCTTATAACGAATTGGACGATGCAAGCAAGGCGCAGGTCAGTAACTTTGCGGTGTTGGCAGAAGCCCAGCAGGTGCTGGGACTGAAAGACGCTCTTGCAAAGCTGAAAATCAGTTACGATAAGGTCGAGGACGCAAGAAGCTATGTGTCACCCACGGAAGACCGACTGAGCAATCAAGGCAAAAGCTATATACTGCCCTTCTTTGTAAATGGCAGCACCAATGATCCGTCAATGTTTTTCATGGTTCTGTGTAGCGGCAACAAATATGTGTACTTGGACACGATTACGATTCGCGCGGGCGAGTATAAATATACCTACACGATTGATTGGACGGATGTGGATCGTGGCTATGATGGAAAGCAGTACTGGGAACTGACATCTTTTATGGGCGATGATGAAGATATCCAGTGGTTTAAGAATATTTTGAGCGCTGATGAAATCATTATCCGATACAGCGGCGATGGTGGCAGCATCGACCACACAGTCACCCCCGAAGAGCGTCAGGCGATTACGGATGTTTTGAACGCATATGATCTGTTCAAGGCAGCAAGCCCGACTGTGCGCGCAAAGGCTTTGAATAACTGATGTGAACTAAACAAAAACGCCCCCGGTGCTGCGAACACCGAGGGCGCAGAAGGAGAAAATACGGGATGACAAAAGATACCGAAAAGGTCTTGCTGAAACTTTATCGTGCATACACGGAGCGCCGCAAAACCTTGCCGAAGTCTCAGGCAAAATACTTTGCATCAGAAGATGTGTCGGCTGCATTGCCGGGGATCCCGTGGGATGACGTGAGAGAGGCGCTTGCGGAACTGCGTGATGATGGCTATATCGACCTTTACATGATGGGTGCCTGCGATCTGTTTCCGAAGGCTATCGAGTACGGCGAAACGGCTGTCGAACGCGGCATTGACAAGGCGCTGGATGTGTGGAGTAAACTCCATTAACCGAGTTTCAGTTTGTCCACCGAAATGTTCAGCGTCATATCTGCGAGGGGATGGCCCGCATCGCACTGGATGGAGAAGCCTTTGACGCGATGGACTTCAACACCGTTCAACTTCATTTTGAAGTCTTTTTCGTCAAGATAAAGTTCGACGGCATTCTGACGCTCTGACATGATAGCACCTTTCTTTCTGTGTATGAATGAAAAGATTCGTTCACGTTCATTATACATCAAAATTATGCTAAAGTATAGCATAATTTTGATTTGCACAAACAAATAAAAAAACCTCCCCCGGTGTTACCAGCACCGAAGGAGGTTTCCGAACCGCTTGCCCGAAGGCGTCACGGCTCTGTACAGTAGATTTTGGCGAACCTCTGCACAGACTATGATACCACCTCCGGGCAGGCTTGTCAAAGCGTACCCTTGTATATGGAGGTGGATTTTATGAAAAAGAGAACCAACACGGCATTTTGGGTCGAGAAGGAAAAGCGCTGGTGCATCGCAGTTCAGAAGAATGGCACCCGCAAACGGTTTTACAGCAGTACGCCGGGCCGCACCGGCCAGCGGGAAGCAAACGCAAAAGCGGATGCATGGCTTGATGATAGCATCAGAGACGGAAAAAAGAAGGTCAGCGCCCTCTATGCCCAGTGGGTAGAAGAACTGAAGCTCACCTGCGGCACATCCTATGTTGAGCAGTGCAAGAAATACGGAGATTACTATATTCTGCCTGTCTGTGGGGACATCCGCATTGACGAGCTGACCGAAGGCAATCTGCAAAAAGCCATCAATATGTCTTTCAAAAAGCGATGCCTTAAAAAGGAGCGTCAGCGTAGGTCAAGCGACAAGCCTTTGAGCCGCAAGACCCTTATGACGATCCGCTCAACGGAGATCAGCTTTTTGAAATGGTGCCGCCGGAACAGGTACAGTACGATGTTCCCTGAGCTGTCTATCCCGAAGAATGCCCGCATGGGGAAGAAAAAGATTTTACAGCCGACCGCTTTGAAAGTCCTGTTTGATGTGGACACCCGCCTTTACTATGGCAAGCTGGTCTTTGACGAGTATATCTATGCCTACCGGTTTGCAGTTGCTACAGGTGTACGCCCCGGTGAACTTGTGGGGCTCTGGTATGGTGACGTCAAAGGGAACACGGTCAATCTGCGCCGCAGCATCAACCGGTTGGATGAGGAAACCACCGGCAAGAACGAAAACGCCATTCGCTCATTTGACATGGGCGAGGAAGCCCATGAGGCCTACGAAGCGCAGGTGGCCTTGCTGAAGGCTTCCGATATCCCGCTGAACTATACCACCCCTTTGTTCCAGATCCCGAACCAGAGGGCTTTATTCAAGCGCTGGAAGAAGTACCAGCGTGACAATGGCATTGAGCCTCAGGTCACGCTGTATGAGATGCGGCACACTTTCGTCAGCATTGAATCCGGCGTATTGACCGACAGCCAGCTGAAGATGCTGGTCGGTCACAGCAAGAACATGGATACCGCAGGGGTTTACCGCCACGAGCTGGACGGCCAGCGTGAAGATTTGGCGGCTGCGACCACCGCTGCATTCAGGAAGGCTCAAGGGTGATTCGGGTAACACTTTTGGTAACACTCTTTTTTGTAAACGTAGCAAAATACATGGACTACAAGCCAACCACACTGCCCTTTTAGCAAGTGCTTAGGCGTGTTGCAGATATGCTTTTGACGTTACTCAATCATTTTTTGTTGTTCGACCCCCACTACCCGCATAAGAGAAAAAGCGCGATGAGTTCTCAGAATTCATCGCGCTTTCTTTTATATAATAAATAGTGTTGTTCGAGCCCTCTTCCTCGCACAAAAAGAAACCGGTACAAAATGAGTACACCCCTGATAGACATTCCTACGGGTTGGGACCCGCAGGCTAAGCAAAGCCGCACTGTGGCTTTGCTTGCGGCATAAATGCCGCCGCCTTGTTCGAGATCCCCTCCCTCGCACAAAAAGAAAAACCAGCACACGATGTGTACTGGTTTTTGGTGCAGTAAAGCAATCCAAATCCGAACCATTTTCCTTTGATGCGGCTTGGGCCGCTTCCTCAAACGTGATGGTCTGTGTACCTTCTTTATAGTTAAAGGTTATCAAAACCTTATCATCGTACAGATAAATCGAATTGATGAACGTATCCACCAACGCTTGCCTCTGGTCTTTCAGGCTCATGTCCAGTTTACGGAAGCGCATCAGCCAGAAACGGATAAATTCCTCTTTGATTTTTGGCTTTGCCAGCTTTTCTTCCGCAATGCGGGCTTCAAGCTCACGCTTGGTTTCTTCGAACTGTTCCAACCGTTCCTTGGTGGAACTGGTGAGGATTCCGGCTTGAATTGCGTTGAGCATATTCTGGATACCCGATTCTGCATCCCGGAGCTGTTTCTCATAGAGAGGAAGGTTGGTGTTCTCTCGGTCTTGCAGCTCCATGACCTTGGCGATAATGGATTCCATGGCGGCATCGTCCCGGACAAGCTGCATGGTCTGGTTCACCACCAGATCTTCCAGCCACTGTTTGCGGACAGTTTTCTTCTTGCAGCCCTTCTTCTTTTTGGCCGTGGCACATTTATAGTAGCGGTGGACTTCTCCCGTCCGGCTTGTGCCGCTTTCGCCAAACATCAGCGCACCGCAGCAACCACAGTGCAGCTTGGTTGTCAGCAGGTAATCGTCCTCTGCCTTTCTTCGGGCAGGGGCTTTCTTGTTTTTGGCAATCTTTTCCTGCACATCATCGAACAGTTCCAGCGGCACGATGGGCGGAATCGCATCCGGCACGACCACATCCCGGAATTTCAGTTCTCCGATATAACGCCGGTTTTTGAGCATGTGCTCCACGCTGTTGTAAGTAAATTCGCCTCCGACCGGGTTCTTGATGCCGTTTTCATTCAGCCAGTCCCGAATCTCTTTCATCGTGAGGCCATCCCGATACTTCGTGAACGATTCCAGCACGAAAGGGGAGGCAAGCGGGTCGATGTGAAATTTCCGCTCGGAATCCAGCGTATATCCAAACGTTCCACGACCACCGTTGCAGCGGCCTTTCAGGATGTTCTCTGTCTGTCCACGGACAACCTTTTCGGCAAGGTCGGCAGAGTAGTATTCTGCATAGCCCTCCAGAACCGATTCCAGAATGATACCCTCTGGCCCCTCGGAGATGATCTCCGTAGCTGACATGAGCTTGACACCGTTCTTCTTCAGCTGGGTTTTATACCGGGCACTATCGTAGCGATTCCGGGCAAAACGGTCAAGTTTCCAGACCAGTACAATATCAAACAGCTTCTTGTCGCTGTCCTTGATCATCTGCTGAAACTGCGGGCGGTTGTCCGTCTTAGCAGAGATGGCACGGTCAATGTAGTGCTTGACGATAGTGATGCCATTTTTCTCGGCATACGCCGTACATTCACGAATCTGACCCTCAATGGATTCTTCGCGCTGGTTATCACTGGAATAGCGGGCGTAAATCACGGCGGTCATGGCGGACACCTCTCATTCCACATCATTGAACGGTGAAACGTTCTTTCAAAGCATTGTTTCGTATAATGTATATACCATGTTTTGATAGAAAAATCAATCCTCCGTTTGAAATTATTTTCAATTTCTTTTATGGAGGGAACAAAATTCTTTAGCTTTCGGCATCGAAGCACAGAATTTTATTCTGACTTTTGTGGCGATTAGATTTGGCACGGGTGTTATATAGCAAATCCTTAAATATGTGTGTAATAAGAACGCCCACCAGCTTATGACGTTATCACAAACTGGTGGGCATCGGCTTAAGCACCAAGTGTTTTAGATGAAATTATAAGAGTGTCTTATTCGTGCAGATAATTTTAACTTTTCTACTCGAATATGGGCTTTATTTACTGCTGTACCTGAACTGTAACATTCGATACCTTATAAACTCCATCTTCTTTTTCAACAAATACTGAACCGAATATGTTTGCTACGGTCGATGCATCTGTTTCTGTTTGTAAAACAGCACTAAAACGATACGAATTCTCACCACTTGAGTTTTCATCCAACTTTAAATCAGAAACTCGAATGTCAGAATTATATTTTTCTGCTATATTTACGCTATACGAAACCACACGATTTGCAACGAGCTGTTCAAGACAAGCATCTGTAACATGATTGCCAAATCGCTTTGACAGATACTCGGTTAAAGCATCATCCGAAGCCGAAAGAAGGCCATTATTTTCAGCAGGAGTGCTATCTGCCGAAGGTGACAAGAGTGCATCGTTAAAATCAGCTGCATCTTGAATCGTACATGAAAACAATTTTGTGATTGCTTCTTCTGCGCACTTCTTTGCACTGTCGCCTGATGTCCGAGAGAACATAAAAATTGCTATGCTACAAGCTGCAACAGCCAATAAAGCAATTAAAGCAACCACTCTTTGTCTTTTGAAATTACTTGACACAGCAATCTCATCCCCTTATTTCATTATAATTTAGGCAAATCTAAACCGGATACCGGGAATAGATGTGCTGGATGTATAAATGATATTATTGTTTTCAAGGAAATTGTCTGCATTGGAATCGCCTCCAGTTCAACATTTTTTAGAGGTCTATAAATCGCCAATCACTTTTTCCAAAGGTATTTTCCGAATGCAAGTATTCCCATAACACAAAAAACAAGTTCGGCTGTATGTAATGCAAATGTAAGAGTCATGTCAAACGCCATCATAACCCAGCTCTCCTTTCAATGAATCATCCACACCTTACGGAGCAAAGGAACCTTGAATTGTCTTTTGATCTGTGCCGGAATATTTAACGCCCGAATACGGGCTTGTCCAAGCAAATCGAGCACTGCATGGGCAAGAGTAGGATACATATCCCTTTGAAGGTGAATCGTTTTGGGTAGATACGCTACCGATGTTGAGATAGTCCACATTTACGCCATTTTTCTCAACAGCAGTACCCGATGAACTCCAAATATCATTTTAATATTTGTCTATTGACTGAATTTGCGGTTCAATTATCTGTGATTGAGCGATTCCGGGACATCCGGCTGATATGCCGTAAAGCCACAGGTGCTGTTCACACTCAAGACTGCGAGAGCCATTGCCATAATGCAAGTGAACTTGCTCAAGAACAACATCATCTTTTTCATTTCTGTTACCTCCGTTTGATGTTTTATTTTTTAAGGCGTTCATCTCCTGGAAACACATGAATACCTTCGTACCTTAGGATATCTTCGCTTGTTTCTGAAAAAACGGAATGATTGCGAAAATCACTAAAACCCATTTTGAAAGATAATATACCGTTATACTGCGGGTATCTGGAAGCACATTGAAAATGGCAAGCAGAAAATCTATTAACGAAAGAATGGATGCGATTATCTTGTACTTTGACTGTTTCTTTTCGCTCAAAGGCTTATTCCTTGCTTCTATCGGAGAGAAAAAGATAGAGATGCCCAAAAGAGCTACTGTTGTCAGGATACGGAAAAGGTGATTTGCTGCGATTGCCTTACTTAGCAAAATGCAGATAAGTGCCAGTCCGGAGAATGCCAAATAGCATCTGGTGTGCGATGTTGCATGGTATCCGCCAATGTAGATTCGCTGTGGGATAAACCCAATCAAAAATGAAAGTGCGTACCGCACATCACCACACACAACAGCGATTAAAACAACAAGCAGAACGCTCACAACAGATGATATGAGCAACTCGTACCCATAGACATACGCATCCGCCTTTGCTTCATCTATCACTTTTTGCTCGCAGAAAAGACGGACTGATTTTTGAGACAGCGTGCGTTCCCACATTGCAGTTGCGCCACCTTATCTTCTGATTTTTG
>ERZ773134.316-NODE-316-length-51177-cov-11.631548_pt1 | contig 51177 bp, 44 predicted proteins | sample MGYA00580856_ERZ773134 | MGnify/ENA primary metagenome ERZ773134 (study PRJEB29015, sample SAMEA2737823) | human gut metagenome | biome: human gut; feature: human-associated habitat; material: faeces | place: China | collected 2012 ... | reverse complement strand
GAATCTGCTCCCGTCGCAAACTATACCAATGAGTTAATGGCTACCCGTTTTTCTGTAACATTCATACTATGCTAATGAAAACAATCTCTCATTTTACGTGAAATATCTGCATCCACAAAACCTTTTTCTGCCATTTCATCAAGTATATCACATGTTTTTTCATGCGACATTCCTTTCTTATATGGACGTTCTTCCGTAAGCGCCTGATAAATATCAACACATGCCATAATTCGTTCTTGTTCATTTAATTCATCTGCAGTTTTTCCAAATGGATACCCTTTCCCATTTAGTTTTTCATGATGTAATGCAGCCCAATCCCGTATATCTTCAAAACCATCTACTTGTGACAACATAAGATATGTGTAGCCCGCATGGTTTTTCATTTTATCAAATTCTTCATCCGTAAGTTTATCCGGTTTTTCTAATATTTCATTACCGACCGCCATTTTTCCGATATCATGCAATGCTCCCGCCAGATACATTTTTTCGATATCTAAAACATCATATCCAATATACTTTGCAAACTGCGCAGCCTTTTCTGCAACACCAATAGAGTGTCTGCTTGTAAAGGGAGATTTATAATCAACAATATTCGCAAAGAAATCTGCAATATTTTTACAAGTATTCCAATCAAACATCTGTTTTTTTCTTGGAACGATCTCCCATAACTTTGACTCAAAAGATCCATCCTCTAACGAAACAAATGTTTCTTTTGATATCATTTCAAAAAAGGCTTCTACACACTCATCATCAAATAATAATCCTTTTTGTTTTACAAGAAATTCACAACATTTATCCCATTTTTCCTGTCTACACTTTATGTTGTTAGCAATCGCATCTATTACATCCGCAAGATGAATAATCCTTGCAAATAAAGGAACCTCCTGCCAAGCCAACGATATCTATGCTTAACTGTTTTTCATCCATAAATCTCTTTCATAAACTCCTATATATCACATTATTCCTGTGGAATCTGTCCATCAACATACAAAATATGATTTACTAACCATTCCGTAAGGTATGTCAAAATCTTCATAATCTGCTATATGCTTCATCCGCATATGTAAACAACTGTTTATGTTGTTCATCAATCATTTTTATTCCAATGTAATACTCTGGTTTCATCTCAAACAAATCTTACCCCTTTTCTTCTATTTTTTAGTTGTTTCTATCCAGCTCATTATTAGGAACAATTCTTAATATCAATTATAAAACCTATCTAATTTTTGTCAATCAAATAAGAGCAATAACATTATCCCGTTCCAGAAAAAGCAACCGCATACTTTTCGTATTTCCCAGCACTCATTATCTAAGTTCAAGGGAACTGGAAATATAAAAATGGAAGTCTTGCTCCTTGCAGTATTCTTTTATTTTTTGGATTAGTTTTGGGTTCGTTGTATATTCCAACAGATATACTTCCATTCCATCTGCTTTGCACGCTTCCAAATATTTGCAGAATAGCTGTAAGACCTTCAAAAATACTCTCGCGTGGAGCGTAATAATATACATCACAATTATCTATAAAGAACCCATCAACACCTTTTTCATATAGTTCCTGAGAAAGCTGTCCTATAAACTTCTGCCAGTCTGGGTTTGCTACATCCACCCATTGTTCTTCCTCCCAATGCTCATACTCACCGATTGCCAGTTCCGCATAGGTTGTATAGTACTCCCTGAAGTTTTCAATCGACCCAATATTTAGATATGTATATACGACTGTTCCATTTTGATGGAGCAATTCAATATCCCTTTTTGTAAAATACTGTGCATCAATTACAATCGTTTCATACATTTTAAATCGTTCCAAAGATGAGGCGTCCTCATTTAAAAACACCCCATAATCGTTTTTCTCAAATTCCTTTGCCTGATTGGCTTTCACAAAAAAACATCCACCAATAAACATTAGAACAAATAATACAGCCAAGGCTGCTGGTTGTTTGATTCTCTTCCCGCACAATGCCTCCCACATCCTTTCTGTGACTCTCGTTTTTTCCTCATGACTATCACATTTTACACATTGATGATTATGTTTTCCCAGATTTGTTGCTCAATTTGTATTCAAATTTTACCATAAAACTTGTGAACAGTTCTACCGTCATTTTGGAATATATGAGAAAAGGACGAACTCATCTTCTAAAATGAATTCGTCCTTTAAGGCACAGTTATTAGCTTGTTTCAATACATCTTGATGTACTATTTCAGGAAGAAAAACCCTTTTATTCTTCTGCAAAAAGTTTCTGCTTCCGCTCAATCATCTCATCAATCCTTGCGATATACTGCGCTACATCCTTGACATTCTCGCATCTTTCGATCCGATGAGTGCCGTCCGGATTTGGCTCATTCCAGACACGTTTCGTTGAAGCTCCCGCTCCGCACGCCACGATGGTCTGTTTCTCCTCCATGATCAGAATGTTATAAATTCCTGCTTTCCCCGGACTTGCGTAACCGACATTTTCCAGATTGCCAGCCATGCTCTTCTGGCGATACAGATAATATGGTTCTAATCCCATCTCTTTTGCATATTCTGCGGTGAGGTTCATATGCTCTGTGGTGTTGACCATCTTGTAATCTTTATAATCTTCCTTAAACATGTTAAGCCGTGCCGCCCTCTTTAATGCAAGTGAATGCACGGTAAGATTATCCGGTTTTAACGCTTTTACCTGCTCTAAGGTATCCCTGACATCCTCAAGGCTTTCCTCCGGCAGTCCCATGATAAGATCCATGTTAATATCATCGAATCCAAGCTCTCTCGCAAGCTGAAAACTCTCCACGGTCTGTGCCACGGTATGCCTGCGCCCGATGATTTTTAATGTCTCATCTTTCATCGTCTGCGGATTGATGGAAATTCTTGTGATGTCCCATTTTTTCAACGTTTCTAATTTTTCTCTTGTGATGCTGTCCGGACGTCCGGCTTCCACTGTAAACTCCAGACAGTGTGACAGATCAAAGCTGCATCGGATTTTACGGATCAGCCGGTCAAGCTGATATGGCTCCAGTGTTGTCGGTGTTCCCCCTCCAATGTAGATGGAATTCAGATGTTTTTTTCCAAATTTTACTGCTACATAATCCAGTTCTTTTTCCAAGGCATCCAGATAGCTGTCCACTTTCTGTCTCCAGCTCACTAATGGGTAGGATGTAAACGAACAATACAGGCAGGTTGTCGGACAGAATGGGATTCCGATATAAAGACTGTAGCCGTTCTCGTAATCGATCTTTTTTAAGATTTCAAGCTCACGCTCTGCGATATCAATGGAAAGATCGATTTTCTCATCGGATGCAAAGTACGTTTTTTGCATGTAGGCTCTGATCTCTGCCTCCGTTTTTCCTTCCTCTAAAAATTTCATCGGGATTTTCGTTGGCCGGATTCCTGTCAGAGTCCCCCACGGAAGCTTTTTGCCCGTGATCTCTGATAATATCTGATAAAAATTCTGTTTCAATTCGTTTTTCGTTTCCGTGCGGTCTGAAAAATCTACCGGAAAACTTCGGTCATGACTCTCCTGATTTTTTTCCTTCCACTCAATTTTTATCTGCTGTGGCTCATACTCCACCTGAAACTGTAAGGTGATCTCTTCCTCATATTTTTTATCTTCTGCCGTTGCACTCACATTTTCCTCCGGGAAAAATGCTTTGATGAGCGAATGTATGTCATACTCAAATTCCGGCTGGTTTAATTTTGCTAATATCATGCTTTCCTCCTACAAATATGGATTGTACATCCGCTCTGTTCCAATCGTTGTCATATCTCCATGCCCTGTATACACGGCGGTCTCATCAGGAAGCGGCATGAGTTTTTCCCGGATCGCATGGATCAGCTGGGAAGCACTTCCCTTCGGGAAATCAGTCCTTCCAATAGAAGTCTGAAAGAGGCTGTCTCCGCTGAATAACGTGTTCTGATAAGGAAAATAATAGCAGCAGCCTCCCACCGTATGTCCCGGTGTTAAAAATACCCGTATATGAAATCCTGCAAGATCTATTTCCTGCTCATCTTTTAAATATTCATCGGCATAGAACACAAGCTCGCTTCCCTGCCATCCGCTCAGATTCAACTGCGGATTTTCCAGTGTCTCTTTTTCTTTTTCCTGCGCGTATATTTTTATATGCAAAAGCTGCGCCAGCTCCCCTGCCCCTGTCGCATGGTCAAAATGTCCATGTGTCAGAAGAATTGCCACAGGTTTCAATCCCTGCTCTTTCACTTTCTCTGCAAGTTGTTTTGCACTTGCACCCGGATCAATGATCAGTACTTCTTTTGTGTCATCATTGATCGCAAAATAGCAATTGGTCTGTACCGGACCTACTACATATATCTGTATACTTAATGGTGCCATCTTTTTCTTCCTCCATAAAAAGATGAAAGAAACCACCTGAGCCAGATCAGCCGGTGGTTCTCTCAATATCAATAATACTGTCTATCTGACGAAGCTTGTCGATCACGCTCGTCAACTCTGCTTTTCCTTTTGTGTTAAATGAAATATCAATGGTTGCGATTCCCTGCTTACTCGTCTTGGAATGGATCGCATTGATATCAATCGCACGCTCTGTAAAGGCTCTTGTGATATCCACGAGAAGCCCGGTACGGTTATTGCAGAATACTTTGATCTCTGCCAGATAAAGACCGGAATTGCCGGATTCTTCATCATGCTGCCACTCTGCATCGATGAGACGTTCTCTCTCCATATCTGAAAGATTGATGATGTTGATGCAATCTGTCCGGTGAATGGAAACACCGCGTCCTCTTGTCACAAATCCTACGATCTCGTCCCCCGGAACCGGACTGCAGCATTTTGAAAAATGGACTGCCACGTCATAAAGTCCCTTTACAATGATACCGCTCTTTGATTTTTTCTCCGGGACTTTTTCTTTATTTTCGGAGATTGTCTCAAGAACTTCCTCGTCTGTAATACGTGCAAGGTGGTCTTTCTTATATTCCTCGTACATGCGGTTCACGATCTGACCTTCTTTTAAACCGCCATGACCAACAGTTGCAAGGCAGGAATTCCAGTCGTGAAAACCATACTTTCGCATGATTTTATCCTGATACTCTGGTCTGTTGATATCGGAAAGGTTGATCCCCTTTGATTTACAACAGGATGCAAGCAGTTCTTTTCCTCTTACGATATTTTCTTCCTTCAACTCACTTCGGAACCACTGATTGATCTTATTCTTTGCCTGCGTGCTCTTTACAATATTCAGCCAGTCGCGGCTTGGTCCCTTGGAATTCTGAGAAGTCAACACCTCAATCCGGTCACCATTCTGGATCACATAATCAATCGGAACAAGCTTTCCGTTGACTTTGGCTCCGATCATTTTGTTTCCGACCGCCGAATGGATGCTGTACGCAAAATCAATTGGCGTAGAACCGTTTGGCAGGTTTTTTACATCTCCTGTCGGTGTGAAGCAGAAAACCGTATCCGAAAACAGGTCGAGATCACTTTTTAACAGACTCATAAACTCCTTGTTATCGGACATATCCCTCTGCCACTCTAAAATCTGTCTCAGCCAGCTTAACTTCTCTTCCTCGGTAACGGTCATTGGTGCTGCAGCACCGCCATTATTGCTTGCCTCTTTGTATTTCCAGTGAGCGGCGATACCGTACTCAGCAGTGCGGTGCATCTCATAGGTACGGATCTGGATCTCGAACGGCTGTCCTGTCGGTCCGATCAATGTCGTGTGAAGTGACTGATACATGTTCGGTTTTGGCATGGCAATGTAATCTTTGAACCGGCCAGGGATCGGTTTATACATCTCATGGATGACACCAAGTGCCGCATAACAGTCTTTTACGGAATCCACGATAATACGGATTGCAAACAGATCATAAATCTGATCCAGCGTTTTATCCTGATTCTTCATTTTCTTATAAATACTGAAAAAGTGCTTTGCCCGCCCATCGATCTGCGCCGGAATTCCGGCTTCGTGAATATGTTTTTTTACCTCTTCCACAAGGCTCTGGACATAATCATCCCTGACACTTTTTCTCTGGGCGATCTGATGAACCAGATCATAGTATGCTTCCGGCTCTAAATATTTTAAAGACAGATCGTCTAATTCGATCTTAATTTTGGAAATACCAAGACGCTGGGCGATCGGCGCATAGATATCCATTGTCTCGCGCGCTTTTTCCTTCTGTTTCTCCGGCGTCATGTATTTCAGTGTCCGCATATTATGCAGGCGGTCTGCCAGTTTGATCAGGATCACACGGATATCCTTTGCCATGGCAAGGAACATTTTTCTTAAATTCTCTGCCTGAACTTCCACCTTATCCGCATCGTAGGACAACTGCCCTAATTTTGTGACACCATCTACCAGCAGTGCAACCTCTGCACCAAACTCCTGCCTGATCTCCTCATCGGTCATAACGGTATCTTCCACCACATCATGCAAAAGTCCCGCTACGATCGTCTCTTTATCAAGCTCTAACTCTGCCAAAATAATCGCAACGCACAATGGATGGATGATATACGGTTCTCCCGATTTTCTTACCTGCCCCTTATGTGCCTCGTATGCAATGTTGTATGCCTTCTCTATCAGACTGATATCCGTAGATGGATGATACTTACGGACACTGGCGATCAATTCCTGATATAATTTTTCTGGACTCTCAAACTCCTTCATTGGTTTGATACTATTGTCCTCTTCTTTTACGATTTTCTCTAATTCTTCTGATGAAAGTTCTGCCATGTAGATCACCCACTTTTATCTATGCTTTTGTGTATAATATATGATTATATTTTATTTTCTATCAAAAATCAACGCTTAAACTTTGCATCCGGCTTCCATCACCATTCTATCTGATAATCTGACATCAGGACGCCGTCTATTTCCCGGTCACCGCAATATGAAAAGCCTAATTTTATGGCAAGTTTTTCAGAAAGAGCATTTTCTTTTTGAATCAGACAGTGCAAGAGATGTACCTGCAGCTCCTCTCCTGCATATTGCATGATCGCCTGACAGACTTCATAGGCATAACCCTGATGTTGAAAGGATGTCCGGATCGCATACCCCAATTCCATATCTCCATTTAACTCTTCCCGGTGTTCCACACCAGCCCTGCCGATCAGCGTGCCTGTTTTTTTCTCAAAAACAAGCCACATTCCATATCCATAAAAACGATACATATTTTCGATATAGGCTTTCTGATATTCCAGCTCTTCCTCATATTCATATAACCCCTCCATATAATCGGTCATTCCGGGTTCTGCATACATGGAAAAAAGATCATCCAGATCAGAAAGCTCCAATTCTCTCACAATACAGCGTTTCGTCTCCAGAATCGTCCACGGGATATTGAAATGTCTCTCATACACGCGCTGTAAAAACGTCATATCGACTTCCTCGAACCCCTCAACGACCATATCGGCATGAAGAAATGTATCCGTTTCCGGCATCTGATAGGCAATCGCCGGAACATTCACATCTCTGGCAAGGTCTAAAAGAGACTGATCCGAAGATAGAAAAATGATATCTCTGCTCCGCTTCTCTGACAGCTTATGAAAGGCTTCCTCTTTTTTTATTAATACAAATGTAGTTTGTTTTATTCCTGCAAGATTTTCTCTTAACAAAGAAACTTCACGCTCCGGTATCTGCGACACCCATATCTGTTTTGGATACTCTTTCTTATTATAATATGGCAAACCTGTTCTCCTTATTGATTGTTATGCACAAAACAACCGGTATCTGAACAGATACCGGTCGTCCCTTTAAAACTCATAAATTAATATGCAATATTTACATCGACATTTCCCTTGATTCCAGGAACACTTCCCTTGGAAGAGTACTGCCACATGTTATATTTTCCTTTGTAATTGCAGGTTGTGTTGTACTGTGCAACCCAGATAAAGTAGTTGCTGAATGCAGATGCATCAATTTTATTGTTGTACCAGCTCTTACTTGCGTAAACACCTGCTTTTCTTCCGCCGTTTGCAATGGTCTTACAGAACGCAGCCACGCATGCTGTTCTGGTGCCTTTATCTAATCCGTTGGCACGGGCTGCTCCGCTTCCGTTCTCTGTATCAACAAAGATCGGGTAAGAAAGATTGTAGCCGGAGCATAATGTCAATGCCATACTTGCCTCCTCAACAGCCTCTGCCTCAGTTGTAGCCTGTGTGAAGAAGTAAACACCAACGTTAATGCCGTTTGCAGTTGCACCCTGAATATTTTTCTTGAAGCAGGAATCCTCTACCAATGCTCCTGTCTGTGATCCGCGGTAACCGACACGGATAATTGCAAAGTTGATACCTGCCGCCTTTACAGATGCCCAGTCAATATTTCCCTGATGGCTGGATACATCAATACCGTTCTTTCCGGAACCCTGCTGTAATGCTCCATCACTTCCGAAGTTGTAAGAGATACCGCTGATCACCTGACTTCCTGTTACACGCTGATGGTTGCTGGTATAGTAATATACTTTTCCATCAATGGTCTGCCATCCGGTGTAAACCGGCTCGGTGTAGTAAGTTCCGTTTGCATTGTAATCTGCCACGGTTGCTGGTTTTTTACACTCGGAATCTTTGTAAAGTAATCTACCGGATTTATCTTTTAACTGGGTTGTTGTATTTCCAGTAAAATCATTGACTGTAACTGTACATGTGATTTTCTTGTCATTTGCGGTTGTCTTTGTATCGCCCGGTTTTGATAAGTATGTGATCGTACCTGTAACAGTTGCACTTCCTTTTCCAACTGCGGTTAAGGTACATCCTGTTTTTGCTCCATTGGATACTTTTACAACTTTTTCATTACTGCTAGCCCATGTAATATTTGTGATAATATTGCCCGCGTCTGTCAATGTTGCTGTAAGCGCAATTGTATTTGCATTGTTAATGGTGCTGTTATATAAAGTTGCCGTCTGTGGTGCTGTGACGGATGCGCTGGCTGCGGCTGCAGCTTTTACCCATTTTAGTGTGTATGCTGTTGTGCCTGCTGCCACTTTGATCTTCGTGGAACCTTCTGCCAGTTTATATCCCTGTGCCTCATAAGAAGATGCCTGTATCTCAGTAGCCGTAGCATCTACTGTGATATCTTCACTTTTGGATTCTTCTGCTTTTGTCTTTCCATCAACTTGGAAGAAATTATGTGTTACCTTATAAGTAACCTTATCTGCTGCTGTTGCAACCCACATGATGGTATATTCTTTTGCACCATTCTGAATGGTAAAGGTTGTACCATTGGAAGCTTTATATCCGTCATATGTTTTTGCAGATGACACCGTTTTCGCATCCTTTGCAACAGTTACTGTCTCTTTTTCATCTGCTTTGTCTGCTTTTGTTTTTCCATCGTTTTTATAAAACATATGGACAATGGTAATTTCATATTTATCTGGTTTCGTATCATCCGGCTTTGTCTCTGTACCATCTGTTTTGTCTCCAGGTGTTCCATTCTGATCACTGCCAGTTCCCTGACCACCAGTAGTTTCCGAACTGCCTTCACTCGGTGTTGTCGTTTCCGATGATTTTGGTGCTGTTGTTTCTGATGATTTTGGTGCTGTTGTTTCTGATGATTTTGGTGTTGCTGTTTCCGATGATGTCTCGGATGATGTAGTCACACCAGATGATTCCGTTCCTGTAGCATGGTATCCCACACGTTTTGCGGAAGCTGTCACTGCTGCCTGTGCAATGTCCACTTTTGTTGATCCACCAACGGAAGCAGTAGGGAAGTTGGAAGTATCCACATCTCCTGCTCCGACTTTGGATGGTGTGCAGGTGCTGTCAACCGTTTCCACTGTATCCTGAATAACAGCCTCCACCTCAACATTGTCTACCTCTGCATCCTCTGCCGGTGCTACTTCTGCTGCGGATTTAATCTCGTCTTTGACATCTACCTTGGTGTATTCAATCTTATCCTTAACCGTTACTTTGTAAGAATTCTCTTTTGAGATATATCCGTCAATCTCATTCAAAGAGACATCATACTTTCCAGCTTCAATACTCTTTATGTAAATGATACCGTCTTTATCATCATCTGAATATGTAGTTGATTTTGCCTTTTTCTTGTCTGCCTTGATCGTGATTTCAAAAGGCTGTCCCTTTACATTTTTCGAGGACTCGTCCTGAATCTTGATCTTCAGATCCTTCTCAATAGAACTTCCGACCAATGTAACGGTTTCCGGTTCTGCCGCCTCTGTCTCTTCCGTGACAACCTCTTCAACTGCCACAACTTCTTCCGTCGGTTCTTCTGCCACCTCTGTACTTATCACAACATCTGCCACAATTGGTTCCGGCTGATGAAAATGGTCATATAAAAAATATCCTCCTGTTCCGACACCGCCAACTGCTGTCACAGTGGCTACACCCGCTATGATTGCCTGTGTCTTTGTCAGCCCGCTAAGCAAAGTCGCAACCCCTTTTACCTTTCCGGCTGCGCCCTGAATTAAATTCAGAAAATTCATTCTCGTCTCCTCCTCGTCTGCATTTCCAATTACTTATCGTAAATTTTTCGCAATTCACTCTATTATGATAAAGAATATGTCTGCAGTAATTCGCTGCTATTCCTTCTTTGTAATCATGCGAAACTAATTATAGCATTTTCCCATATTATGTAAATATAATTTTTCTTATTTTTTCGGAAATTTTTTCCACCGGAAAATATTATTCTTATTTTCAGGGTTACACGCCCTCACAGTCAAATGCCGGGATAAAACTCTCCTCCGCTGTGTCTCCCTCCTGAATAAAACCATTTTCTATTCCGATCTCAATCGCATAATCCACCAGTGTCTCATATTCCTCATCGGTAATCCTGCGATTTAATTCCGGATACTTTTCCAGATTGGAAAGTGGGGTGAACTGATTCATGATACTGATATAAATCATATCTCCGTAAGTTTCATGCAGATATTTTAAAATCTGCATGGAATCCGCCATACAACCGGGCAGTGTCAGATGTCTTACGATCGTTCCACTTAAAATAAGGTTATCTTCATCTCCATTTACAAACACAGCCTTTCCTGTCTGCCGCACCATCTCTGCGATCGCTGCCTTTGCAACCTCTGCATAATCCGGAGCATGGGAATACTTTTTACTCAAAACCGGGCTCATATATTTAAAATCCGGCAGATAAATATCCACATAACCCTCTAACCTTTTGATTGTCTCGACGGTCTCATAACTGCTGGTATTGTATACAATTGGAAGTTTTAAGCCTTCCTGCTTTGCCAGATCCAGTGCTTTCGTAATCTGTGGGACAAAATGTCCCGGTGTGACCAGATTAATGTTATTGGCACCTTTTTCCTGCAATTCCAGAAAAATTTCTGCAAGCCGTTCCACAGAAATTTCTTTTCCCACTGTTCCGTTTGCGATATTCTCATTCTGGCAGAACACACAATGCAGCGGACATCCCGAAAAAAATACAGCTCCAGATCCCGCATCTCCCGAAATGCAAGGTTCCTCCCAGAAATGAAGTGCTGCCCTCGCAACTTTTAAATTTTCTGTCTGCCCACAGATTCCTTTTTCACCCTTTTTCCGGTCTACAAGGCATTTTCTTGGACATAAATCACATTTCACACCTGCTACCTCTTGCTAAACACGTTATTTTCCGCTATTATATAGCAGTCAAAAAGATTTTTTCAAAAAATCTATCTTTTTCATTATAACAAAAGAAAAAGAAATGGATACTATTTTTAACAAAAGTTAATGAATTATTAAGGAGTAAACTATGAGTTTAAAAAATGTAATGGTCGCACAGTCCGGTGGCCCGACAGTTGCAATTAACGCCAGCCTTGCAGGTGTGATCCGTGGAGTCATGGCATCTGATCAGTATGAGACTGTCTATGGATCTGTAAATGGAATCCTTGGCATCTTAAACAATCATTTATTAAATCTGACAGAAATTATGAATGAAAATCCGGCATATCTGGATCGTCTGGAAACAACACCGGCAATGTATTTAGGTTCCTGCCGTCATAAACTGCCGGATTATCTGGATGATGATTCCTCATATGTTTTTATCTTCAAACAGTTTGAATTATACAATGTCGGCGCCTTCTTCTATATTGGCGGAAACGACTCTATGGACACCGTTTTAAAATTATCTGAATACGGCAGAAAAATCGGCAGCAATGTCCGCATCATCGGCATTCCAAAAACAATCGACAACGATCTGTGTGAGACAGACCACACTCCTGGTTTTGGTTCCGCTGCAAAATATATTGCTTCCTCTGTTTTAGAGATTGCCCATGACACTTTTATTTACGCAGTCAAGAGTGTCACGATCATTGAGATCATGGGACGTGACGCAGGATGGCTGACCGCTGCCGCTGCTCTTGCAAGAAACGGATATAATTCCGCTCCACATTTGATTTATCTTCCGGAAGTTCCGTTTGATACGGACGACTTCCTGTTAGATGTAAAACGTATGCTGTTTGAACGCAATAACGTTATCATTGCCGTATCAGAGGGTATCCGCGATGCATCCGGCAATTACATCAGCGCTTCTGAGAAGTCTGTCGATACATTTGGCCACAGCCAGCTGAGTGGCGCCGGAAAAACACTGGAATTCCTTGTAAAAGAAAAATTAGGTGTAAAAGTCCGCTCCATCGAAGTGAATGTATTACAGCGGTGTGCAGCCCATTTAGCATCCAAAACAGATCTTATGGAATCTGTTGAATTAGGAAAAAAAGCCGTTGCGCTCTCCGAGGAAGGCGTAACAGCTTCTATGGTCACCATGAACCGTGTATCTGACGATCCATATACGATCGAATATGGATATGCCGAGATAAAAAATATTGCCAACGAAGCCAAATCCGTTCCTGCTGAATGGATCAACGCCGCCGGCAATGATGTTACACAGGAATTAATTGATTACCTCACTCCATTGATCCAGGGTGAATCCAATGTCACCTATGAAAATGGTCTTCCTGTTTATATGGATGTCAGTCATTTGACAAAACATCAATAAATTTTCCAATCTCAGCCCACGCTTTTCTGGATTCTGGCAGCATTTTTGCTGCCATCTGGAAAATGTGGAACATTCCATCATAAATACTGAGTCTTACTTTCACACCCTGATGTCTCGCTTTCGAGGCAACGCTCACCGAATCACTTAACAGCATCTCATAAGAACCTACCTGGATGAGCATTGGCGGAAATCCTCTGAAATCCCCATACAAAGGTGAAATATAGGCATCCATCGGATCATGGTCACCCACATAGTCTTTGTTATAGATCAGGCTGTCCCTCGTATTTCCGAACAACGGATCCCTCTCATAATTGGTATCATAAGATTCACCGCTTGCCATAAGATCTGTCCATGGAGACATTGCAACGATTCCACATGGAAGCTGTATCCCATAATCTTTCAGATAATGGCACAACGCCATCGCAAGCCCTCCGCCTGCGGAATCTCCTGCTACAATGATATCCTCTGCAAACCAGCCCTGATCGAGCAGCCACTGATATGCACTCACTGCATCTTCCAATGCCGCCGGATATGGATTTTCCGGTGCCACACGGTAATCGATGGTGAGCACACTCATCCCTTTGCTGACTTCATTGTAAAGTCCCGCAAACATGCGGTATGCGTTCCGCATCGCTCCGATATACCCACCGCCATGAAGCTGTAAGATTACCTTCTGCTTATTTGGATTTTCCTTTAATTCAAGCCACTCCATTGTGAAGTGCTCCATCTCGATAGTGGTCATGGTGAACATATCCGGGCATTTCCACGGCGGTTCGACCATTTTTTTCCGCAGTTCACCGCTTTTGATTTTCCTGCCGATCAGGTTATCGTTTGTCACATGCGCGATCAGGTCACGCATGACATTTCCTGCGATGCTTGCTTCGTTTGTCTCATGTTCTCTTTCTTTTTTCAAAGTCAATTTTCTGATCATAAACCCTCTTATTCAAACTTCTGTCGTTTCCTTATCTGATATGGAATCTTCTCTTCAGTTCCACCCTGGCTCTTCTGTCACCGATGATCAGCGTTCCAAGGAACAAAAATACAGACGTTCCAAGTGCCGCGAGCGCCAGATACGGCACATAAATAATTCCGGTCAGATACAGAATAATCGGAACAAAACTACAGAGAATCATAAAAATCTGCCACATAATATAACTCTGCCAGTTTCTCCGGTTTACACACATCAAAATCAAAATTCCTGCATCAACTAAAATAATCGCCGCCGGGAACACGTACCGTACCGACCATCCCCGGTAACCATTCACAAAATCGATTGCGATCAATATCAATATGGCAATTAAAGTCAAAACAATTGTTTTGGCAATATAGCCGGTTTTCCCAAGGATAGCAAACCGTACAACCAGATATCCGTAAAAAAAGATCAGACCGGTAACAAGACTCCACGCCGTCTCAAAATCACCGTAATGATTCACTACAACTAAAACCGCCTCTGCCACGATCGCCACAAAAAGATAAATCCGCGACAAAAGCATCATCCGTCTTGTTTTGATCTTGACATCGGGATACATATTTTCCACCTCTATCGTAGGCTCTAATACGGAGTGACAGAGCGGGCAGCGCTCCGTCTCATCCAACACTTCTATATTACATTGTTTACATCTGCTCATCTCACACCATTACTTTCCTGTTTTTTCTATCCTGATCCATTCTTCTTAATCGGCAGTTACACCATTTGTATCTAACTCGACCTCAATTCCGTCTGCTGCGATTTTGCGGAAAAATCCCCGCTGCACGGAAACATCTTTCAGATCAAAGCTGAATGAGAACACCAGCGTACTTCCATAAGAACAGATCGTTCCCTTCAAATGCTGTCCCTTCGACATTGCAAGAAATGCATGGAACATCTCCACATATGGGCGGTATTCCTCATCCACACCGATATTTCCGATATTTGTGATCGTCGTTGTATTGGCGAGTGCAGACTTTGTATACACAAGCTTCATTGCAATATTTTTTAAGAAAAGCGGTACTGCACGCGCAGCAAGCATTTTCTCATTGGATACATTATAGGAAAACAATTTCTCCAGATGTTCCCTGTTGATCTGGCTTCTCAGATTATCACGCACGATCGCCAGCACTTCCGCAAACGTGTAGACTTCCTTTGTCGGATGAAATTCTGCCGACACCATGACAAAGAAATTCTTTGTTGTGATCGAATTAAAATATGGGCGCAGATTTACCGGAACTGCCACGCGGATCGGACTCGCGGACGGCATTCCCTTCATACACTCCGTATACACACTCCAGATATAAACGGAAACCAGATATTCATTGATGCTGCAGCCATATCTGTGACACACCTCTTTCAACTGCGGAATCTGCATATACCCATGCATAACGCCAAATTCTCCCGGTCCCAGATGTTCTCCCTTTAGCAGATATGCCTTTTTTGTCTGATAGCCTTTTGCAGAACTCTTCTTATAATTTTTTAAGAAACTGTCCTCTCTGTTTAAAGATGTGCCGCTGTTTAAGGAATCCCCCACCTTCTCCTTCAGTTCCGGGTGCGCAAGACGCAGATACTGGTAAGTTAACTCTTTCAAAAAGTTAATGCCGCCCATTCCATCGGTCAGCACGTGGAACACTTCCAGATTAATTCTGTATTTATAATAAGTCACGCGGAACATATAACTGTGGTTTTGATTCTGCTGAATATAACGGCACGGAAAATTGCTCTCCTCACGTACTTTCGGTGCAGGCTTTCCATTCTCCTCAAAATAATACCAGAATACCCCCATGCGAAGTCTTAAATTAAATCCATCCATCTTCGGAAGGACAATATTTAACGCCTGCTGTAAAACATCGGGCTGTACCAGCTCCGTCAATGTCACACTGATACGGTAGACATTGCTCATATTCTCACCTGCGATCACAGGAAAAAGATGTGCCGTGTTATCCAGCCTGTCCCAACGGATCTCCCGGTAGGCTTTCTTTTCCTTCTTTCTTTTCTTTTTTTTATTGTCTATTGTAATTTCTTCTGTCTCAGAAGTCACTGTCTTTTTCTTCATTGATTAACTCCACTCTTTTCATGCTTCCTTTGATTATATCTGAATCTGTCTTAAAATACAAGTTTCCGGTTCTGTCTCTGCCAGATAACAAATCGTCAATTTCACAAAAATTTAATAAGTCGAATCATTGATTTTTATTTGTATCTTTTATAAAATAGTTTCGTGGTATCTGGTCTATCCAGAGACAAACTTAATATTTCAGATATCAAACTTCAATAATAATTGTGAAATTCACTAAAACATAGAATACTTGACAAAAAATCAATATTACTAAGAGAGTTTCACAAACACTTATTCATAATAGACAATTGCGAAACTCTTAAAAACGTAAATTGAATTGTGAAAAATTGACAAAAGACATGAAAGACACTGGGGAGCCGCCGGCACTTAGAAGGCAGGTACAACGGCAAGTTGTGCCTGGCTTCTTAGTACCGTTGCGAGCGACACGTAGCGAGAGCGTGTCTTGAATGTTTTTGTTAATTTTGAACAATTTAAAGAAGATTATGAAGAGTTTCGCAGCTATCTGATAACAGTGAATTTATTCGCGTCCGAACTCTGACAATACAAGTCCTTCATTTCGGTCAAGTACCATGCCGACACTCCATGAATTGACAAACAGTAATAATGGACGTCCTTTGAGATCCTGGATCTTCTTCATATCGGAAGTTCCAACGATCTTATCCATATTGATATCCTCATTTTCAATCCAACGGATATGCTCATACGGAAGGTTGTCCATACGGATCTCAACGTTATATTCATTCTCCAGACGATATTTTAAAACGTCAAACTGAAGCACACCGACAACGCCGACGATGACTTCCTCCATACCCATGTTATATTCCTGGAAAATCTGGATTGCACCTTCCTGTGCGATCTGCTGCATTCCCTTCATGAACTGCTTACGCTTCATGGTATCCACCTGACGCACTCGCGCAAAATGTTCCGGTGCAAAGGTTGGGATTCCCTCAAACTTGAAAGGTTTTGCTGTTGTCAGGGTATCACCGATGGAGAAAATACCCGGATCGAACACACCGATAATATCTCCGGCATAAGCCTCATCCACGATGTGGCGCTCCTGCGCCATCATCTGCTGTGGCTGGGAAAGCTTGATCTTTTTATTGCCACCCTGTACGTGGGTAACTTCCATGCCCGCCTCAAATTTTCCGGAACAGATACGCATAAACGCGATACGGTCACGGTGCGCTTTGTTCATATTCGCCTGAATCTTGAACACAAACGCAGAGAAATCTTCCTGAAACGGATCGATCTCCCCGATATCTGCTTTTCTCGGAAGCGGAGAGTACGTCATTTTCAAAAAGTGCTGTAAAAATGTCTCCACACCAAAGTTTGTTAACGCGGAACCAAAAAATACAGGGGACAACTCACCTTTTGAAACCAGATCCATATCAAACTCTGCACTTGCTCCGTCAAGCAGCTCGATTTCCTCTAACAGCTTTTCTTTTGCTGCCTCACCGATTTCATCTACAAGCGCCGGATCATCAATGTGAATGTGTCTCTCCGTTCCCTCTTTTGTTCCTTTTAACGTATCAGAGAACGTCATAACCTCTTTTGTATTGCGGTCATAAACACCTTTAAATCCTTTTCCGGAACCGATTGGCCAGTTGACCGGACAGGTTGCGATCCCAAGTTCTTTCTCGATCTCATCCAGAAGATCAAACGTGTCGTTCGCATCACGATCCATCTTATTGATAAACGTAAAAATAGGGATATGGCGCATCACACAGACCTTAAACAGTTTTCTTGTCTGCGCCTCAACACCCTTTGATCCGTCAATGACCATGACGGCGGAATCTGCTGCCATCAAAGTACGGTAGGTATCCTCCGAGAAATCCTGATGTCCCGGCGTATCCAGAATATTGATACAGTAACCGCCATAATTAAACTGCAATACAGAGGAAGTGACGGAAATACCTCTCTCCTTCTCAATCTCCATCCAGTCAGAAACAGCGTGACGGGCAGTTGCCTTTCCCTTTACAGATCCGGCAAGATTGATCGCACCTCCGTAAAGCAGGAACTTCTCTGTCAATGTCGTCTTACCTGCATCCGGGTGGGAAATGATCGCAAAGGTACGTCTTTTTTCTATTTCTTTTCTTAAATCAGCCAAAATATATCCTCCAAATATAAAAAGCACAGCGGTTCTCAAAAAGAACCTGTAATGTGTAAATAAAGTCCCAGGAGACCGCTGTCATGTCTCATTGTAACACCGCACAGCCTGCTTTGCAGACTGCCGCCTTATAAGGATATAACGATAGCCGAAGAAAATCAAGGAAAATCTGATATTATTCCGTGTCCACCTCGCCTACTACAATTGGCGTAATGATCACATTTTCCGCGGAAACATTTGTTTTGCGTTTCACAATATCCTCCACCTGTGCGCGCTTTGCATCCGTCACTTCTCCCATATTTAAGACAACATCACAGCTGTCCTCGGTGATACTTACCACCACATCTGTGAATCCTTTTGCCTCCAAAAGCATTTCTGCCGCATTCTCGCGCTCCGCGATATCCGTCATCGCGATCATTTTATTGATCGCATCCTGTTTTAATTCATCGGAAATCGCATTATTGTTTACAATCTCCAGCAGAGTCTCCTTATTTTTTGAGCGGATCTGTTCACGGTTTAATTTCATTTCCGAAGCATAGTCGATATTGGCAACGGTCGTACTGGTGAGCACCGCCTCTCCCGGATTGACGACTTCCTCTGCCCCTGCTGTTCCATCTGCCACTGTCTGCCCTGTTCCTTCCGCTGCAGGTTCTCCCTCCGTGCCCGCCGCTGTCTCTGCGCTTCCATCCGTTACTGCCGCTGTCTCCGTCCCGTCCGGTTCCTCCGCCGTAAAAATCTCATTCTGCAAAATATCTTCATCCGAAATGTCGTAATCCTCTTCCAGTTCCCCTGCACTCACCTCTGCGTTTGCCGCCTCCGCCGCTGTCTCAAGTTTTCCGTCATCCATATTGTTATTCATGTAACTGAAATACCCTGCAACAGCGATCATAAGCGCCAGTGCCGTGATCACCAGCTGATTTTTTCGAAATATTTTCTTCATGTGATTCCTCCTTATTTACCCTCTGGAACTACTCATCTTCACTACTTTTATTTTATGTGCTTCCACCCGGAATAATGCCATTACTGTATCGGAAATATCAGAAATCACCCTGGGATCATCCCCGCCCTCTGCTACCACCAGAACGCCCTCTACTTTGGGAAGCACTTCTTTTGTCACATAAGGCTGCTTTTCACTGCCGTTTTCCACATACACCGTTGTCTCCTCCGTCTCCTGCTCCGTCGTTGTACGGGTTCCTCCACCGGCATCACTTTCCTCGATATGGTTCGTCTGTTCTTTCTGATCTTTTTCCACGATCGTTTCACCGGAATCTGACAGTGTGATCATCACCTCTGTCTCTCCTACCCCCTCCATCTGCCCAAGCACATGCTTCAGCCTCTTTTCCATCGCAGCCGCATACACATTCTGGCTGCCCTGCGTGCTCCCGGAATCCAGAACCGCTGCAGCTGTCTCCTGCTCCGCCGTACTTTCACTATCTGACTGCTTTGGTGATAACGGCATTGCAATGATCAGGATCAGCACACCTGTAAGTGCAATTGCGATCCAGTCACTTTTTTTGAGCTGCCGCAGTCTATTCATACAGGATATCCAACTGTTCTTCCGATAATTGATAATAACTCACCAGCTTTTCTTTTAATTTTTTATATGCGCCATCCTCAGAAGCCTGTTTTTTCTGTCCATCATCCAGCACGACTTTTCCGATCACAATCCCTTCCTTTACCGGATTAGTCAGCGTCATGCGGATACATTTGATCTCATAATTTTCTGTCATCTCCACTGCGATCTCCTTCACTGCAAAATTTTCATCCTGTGCCATCTGTGTAACATCAAGCGCAATGGCATCCTCGTACTTTTTCACATAGTGATCATTATCCAGATAAGTGATTTTTTCTGCATCTGACTGTACCTCCTCCATCTTCTGTAAAAAAGACTGATATTCAATTTTTTCCAGAAAAGCATCACTCTCTCCCATCCATCCCAAAACCGGATAGAGCAGTCCAAAGACCAGGATCATCTGCGAAAAAAAACGGATATACTTCTGCATGCCCACCTTCGGAACCATCTCAAGCAGTATCGTGAGCACAAGAAAAAGAATGACATAGCTTTTCAGATAACTAAAAATCCCGTTCATCGGCTCCTTCCTATTGTCCTCAATAAATAAATCCCGACGCTGCCGCCGTCAGTGCAATCGTCACAAAAAACAACATTACACTGTACCCCAGCAGTTTTACATAGAGCATACCTCCGTTTGCCAGACCTTTTAAGCAGCCGGAGATCCGCTTATCCGACACGGGCTCAGTCACTGCCGCTGCCAGTTTGTAAAAGAATGCAAGGCACAGCGCCTTGAGCAGGGGAACAAGACTGATCAGGACAAGCACCACAAGTCCCGCTGTCCCCACACAGCTTTTCATGACGATCCCTGCGCCAAGGAGCAGCTCGGTCACGCTGCCCACCGCATTTCCAAGCCCCGGGATCACAGAAGCCGTTTTTGCAAAAATCCCATGCCCCATCCGGTCTTTTGCCGGGCCAATCAGGTTCTGTACTACATTCAGCCCCAATACGAGCACTCCTGCGATTTTTATCCCCCAGTTGATCACCTCAGAAAACAGTTCCGTCAGATTTGAAAAGCGCTCCTCCGGCACAAAATGACCGAACATTTCCAACAGCACATAAATATGGATCAGAGGCATCAGCAGATTTAAAAACAGCCACTCCACCAGATAGATCACCAGAAATGCGGTCTGATAAAATCCCGCAGCACTGCTCACATTTGAGGCAAACATCATGCTGAGACAAAACGTCGGCACCATGACTTTCATAAATTCCACACAGCTTTCCAGCGACTTCGACACGACCTCCTGAAAGAGAAGAAATGTCTGCAAAAGCATGACTGCCATGACACAATACACCAGCAGAAAACATAGTTCCGAGATATACGACGCATGAAATGCACCCGCAAAGTTTTTCAGAACAGAAAAGCAAAACGCCAGCAGTACAATTTCCAAAAGCATCTTCCGGTTAGCTGCTATCTCCCCAACGAGTGATGTTTTTATCGCAGAAAACACATGTTCTCCCCACGCTGTGCTCACCCCATCCTGCATCAGTTCTTCCACCAGACCGGAAAAAGAAACCTGCTCCACGCCATAGTTTTCTAAAAATGTATCCAATTTTCCATAGTCCATCTCATCCGAAAGTTCACTCAGATAACTACCTGTCTCTTCTGCATGAACCTTCACCGGACAAAAGAGCCCTGCGAACATCAGAAACAGTATGATCTTCCACTGCCATCTCACTTTTCTCATAAAAGGCTCCCTATCGTATCAATAAATGCCATCAGTACCGGGAGACTCACCACAAGGATCGACATTTTGGCAAAGTTTTCAATCTGTCCTGCGATTGCTCCATAGCCGGCATCTTTGCACACATTTACTGCAAATTCTGCCGCGTAGGTAATGCCCACCATTTTGATCACCAGACCAATATAAGTACTGTCAATGGCGATCATCCCCTCTAACTTCTCCACAAATTCCAACACGATCTGAACCTTTGTGATAATATAAATAAAAATGCAGATACAGACTGCCATGCTTAAAAACATGCTGTATTCCTGCTTCTCTTTACGCAGCGGAATCGCCAGAAAAACCGCTGCGACACCTAAAATCCCCACTTTTATGATATCCATGCCTTTTTCACTCCCCAGCAGACTGTAACTGCCCTATGATTTATAACGTAAAAAGCGACTGCATCGTCTCAAACAGTTCGTAGATATAAGGCACGATCCAGAACAGCACGATGATAAGTCCCGCCAGACTGGTCAAAAAAGCATGTTCTTCCCGTCCGCTGTGTTTTAACACCTGACTCAACACGGTCACTAAAATCCCAACCGCAGCAATTTTAAAAATCAAATTTACACTCATAAAGTTCCTGCCTTTCCACAGCTTTCGGAGCTTTTACAAAAACAGAAGAATGATGATCAGCCCACACATCACACTGACGGTCTGATACACTTTCTGTTTTTCCTTTTGTTCTCCCCTCACCTGATCGATCACATAATCCAGACGTTCCAGATAATGTTCGAGGCTTTTTTCATTTTCTCCCATGCTTTTTCCGAAAAAGGCGCATCCTGCCCCTGCAAAAATTTCTTTCTCCTCCGAAGTGAGACCTAACGTTTTCTGCCACGCTTCGATCCGCTCCTGCCAGAGTTCCTGTCCGCATCCTCTTTCCTTCTTCTGTAATCCCTCACCCATCTCCTTGCAGATCTCATTCAGATACGGGTTTCTGCTGTGTATCGCATGTTCCAGCACTACCTCCATGGGATCCATCGTATACGCTGTTTCATTTGCAATGTCTAAGAGCAGTTTCCGTATGTCATAAAGCAGCCGCAGATGATTTCTCAGATCCATTTGGATTTGAAATCCAAAACCAACGCTTGCCAGAAGAATCAACATACTTCCCAGCACTTTTAACATGTGATCCGCTCCATATGCTCGTCATAAACCTGCATTTTTCTCCTCCCGTTGGTCTCTTTTTCCAGAAAAATGAACCGCTGAAAAAGTCTTCGCTCCATCCACCGTTTCAGATACGGTTTTTCCGACAGTTCTTTCATATTCCCTGCATGGATCGTGCCAAGCACTCTGCTCCCACAGTTTAATGCCTGCTCTACCGCATAAAAATCTGACTCGGCTCCAAGTTCATCCACCGCAATGATCTGCGGTGACATGGAACGGATCAGAAGCTGCATTCCCTCTGCCTTTCCACAGCCGTCCATCACATCGGTTCTCGGTCCCATGTCATTCTGTGGCACACCGTGAAAACTTGCCGCAATCTCCGAGCGTTCATCCACCACACACACCTTCAGCCTGATCCCATATGCCTCCCCATTCGACAACGCACGGATGGAATCCCGCAAAAGTGTTGTTTTTCCGGCTCCCGGCATCGACAGGATCAACGTGTTATAAATGCTGTTCTTCTGCCGGATCAGCGGCAATATTTTCTTTGCGCATCCACACTTTTCGTGGGCAATCCGGATATTTAAGAACGTGATTGGACTGATCCCTGCAATTTTTCCATCCACCAGAACGGTCTGCCCTGCCACGCCAACCCGGTGTCCTCCCTCGATCGTGATATACCCCTGCTTAATCTCCTCTTTGTAGGCATACAGCGAATAATTGCTGATATAATTTAACATTTCCCGCAGATCAGCCTCGCTCGCATGGTACAGATCTTTTTCCCATCTTCTGTAGTCCTTTTCGCTACAGAACATTTGTTTTTTTTCTTTGCCGATCAGATAACAGTTGTCGCTTCCATAGCAAAACTCGATTGGTTGTCCGACTCTCACCCGGATCTCCTCCAACCCGCTCTGCCATGTATCGTCCTGAAAAAATGTTCTCATATGTACCGGAAACAACAATCTTATTTCACACAAGGCGGCACCTCACTTTCTGTTCCATCCTCACGGAATTCTTTTTTTAAAGAAAAAAAAGCCATGGGAGTTTGTTTTCTCCCATGACTAATTCTATGACTTGTCTTTCTTTTTATGACTGTTATTCTATTCTTTTCTTACATTCTCTCCGGTGCAGAAAATCCTAATACATCGATACAGGTCTCAAGAACGGACTTTGTAAGCTCTAACAGACGGATGTACGATTTCTGGACTGTCTCATTCTCCTCGGACATGATCTTGGTTCCATGATAGAAACTGTTGAATGCATTGGCGAGGTCATAAATATAGGAACAGATCTTATGAGGTGCTGTCTCCTCAAAAGCGCTCTCCATCACTGCATTGAACTTGGAGAGTTCTAACATTAAATCTTTCTCGCTCTTAGAGTGCGCCGCCTCGATGACTGCACCGCTGTCATCTTTTCCAAGACCGTGATATTTGTTTAAGATCGATTTGATACGGACGATCGTATACAGGATGTATGGGCCTGTATTTCCCTCAAAAGAAGTAAAGCGGTCAATATCAAAGATGTAATCTTTGCTTGCCTGATTGCTCAGATCACCGTATTTGATCGCTGCAAGTGCGACCATTTTTGCAGTGTTCTCCGCTTCCTCTGTGCTGATCCCAAGGTTCTCCTTTGTCTTCTGGTTCTCCTGGATCTTTGCAAGCATCTCCTCATTAATACCGGAGATCAGATGCTCTAAACGCATCACACCGCCATCACGGGTCTTAAATGGTCTTCCGTCCTTGCCATTCATCGTACCAAAACCTAAAAACTTCAGTTCTGTTTCCGGTTTTACGATACCTGTTTTTCTTGCGCAGCGGAATACCTGTGTGAAATATAACTCCTGACGCTTGTCTACCACGTAAATAATCTCGTCCGGGTTATAGTCTTTCATTCTCCATACCATAGTTGCAAGGTCTGTTGTATTGTAAAGGGAAGCTCCGTCTGATTTTAAGATCATACATGGAGGAATCTCTTTCGTGTCGGTATCCTCTTTGACATCCACGACAAGAGCGCCGTCGCTGATGTATGCAAAGCCATCGTCCTTCATCTTCTGAACCATATCCGGAATATATGGCTGTGCATCAGACTCGCCCTTCCACAGTTCAAAGGAAACATTTAAGTTTGCATAGTTTCTCTTTAAGTCTGTCACGGACACATTTAAAATATGTTTTAAAAGTGCCTGATAACCGCGTTTTCCGTGCTGCAGTTCAAAAGTCGCCTGCATGGCCGCTTCCTTATACGCCTCATCCTCTTTGGATTTCTTGCTGGCAGTCGGATAAATCTCCTCTAACTCAGAGATTGTAAATGGTGCTTCTTCTGGATACTCTCCGGTGTAAGCATCATCAAAATAAACGAGTTCCGGTCTTCTTAACTTTAACTCTGTGATGATCAGTCCCATCTGAAGTCCCCAGTCGCCCAAATGCACGTCACCGATCACATTGTGTCCCATAAATTTGCCGATACGCTTCACACTCTCACCAATGATTGCAGAACGCAGATGTCCTACATGGAGAGGTTTTGCAACGTTTGGTCCGCCATAGTCGATCATGATGGTCTTTGGCGCTTCTGTCTTTTCACATCCAAAACGTCCCTCATCTTCCTGCATTTTTGCAACATAATCTGCAAGGTATGCCTCATCAATTTTCAGATTGAGGAAGCCCGGTTTTACAGATTCTGCCATCGCAAAAATCGGGTTTGCAGCAAGTTTTTCCACCACTTCGTCTGCGATCATAAATGGGGCTTTTTTGTATTCCTTGACGGCTGCCATGGCGCCGTTACACTGGTATTCACAAAGATCAGGTCTGTTTGATAAAGTAACCTTTGCATATTTTGCATCATATCCACATTCTGTAAATGCTTTTGTCACTTCATCTGTGATCAAATCCAAGATTTTCTTCATAACTTTTTCCTTTCGTTCTCTCTTATAGATACTGCTAACTATATAGTTTACTTGCGTTTTCAGAAATCGTCAATATTTTCTTAAAAATTATTAAAATGCCATGAGAAAGAGAGTTTTATCTCTTTGACATGGCATTTTTATAACCTTCACATTTATTCATTCTTAAAAATAACATTTCTCACTTTTGCCAATGCATTCAATAAGATAGAGCCAAGAATACAGCAGCAGATCACTTCTCCTGCGCCGACGGTCAGCATGTAAAAAGGAATCGCAAGATCATGTCCACCGACTTCCATCGCAAGTCCGTATCCGTAGCGCAATACAAATGGAATGATCACCATATTTGCGATCACCGGAGGAAGCGTGCACAAAAACTTATGTTTCCGCAGTAAATACGTTCCGACTGCACCGAGTAATGTTGCAAGGCTTCCGAACACGACATCATAAACCGCTGCCCCTGTCAGCAGATTGCTCAACAGACAACCGATCGCCAGTCCCGGAATCGCTGCCGGTGTAAAAAATGGTAAAATGGTAAGTGCTTCGGAAATTCGTACCTGAATGGCACCGGAAGCTAAGTTAAATGCACTGATAAAAATAGTCAGCACAACGTAGATCGCTGCGATCACTGCAGCCTGGGTAAGAAATAATACCTTTTTGTTTCTCATATGTTTTTCTCCTTTAGTTTTGTTTTTCGTCAGGAAGGTTCCGAACTGACGTTTGTTTTTGCAGAATTGTACCTCTGCATGAAAAAATCGTTGTGTTCCTCACACAACGATTTATAAACTATCATATTCTGCCTGCAATTGCAAGACTTTTTTATAATGGTTTCCATATGTTCCCATATTCCCTGCTGCTGTGCGGTATTCATAACACCAAGAAATTTTCCAATTTAAGCAAAAAAATTTTCCGCCAGCGTAATACTTCCGATATAAACCACAGGTCCTGTCATAAACACGCGGTCGTCCTCTGCAAATTCCACAAGCAGATCTCCGCCCTGCATATGAACCTGCACACGGTTTCCCACCAGTCCGAGTTTATGTGCTGCAGATGCCGCCGCACAGGCTCCCGTGCCTGACGCATATGTGTACCCGGCTCCCCGCTCATAGATTTCAATCTGAATATTTTCCCGGTCAACTACGTGACAGAGCTGCATATTGATCCGGTTTGGAAAATATTTTGAATTTTCCACATATGGTCCTAAATGCAACGCTTTATTCTTGCTGATTTCTTCCATCATCACGACACAGTTTGGGTTTCCCATGGACACGCAGGTGATATTGTAAAAATTATCACAGAAGAAAACGGATTCATTGATCATATCTCCCTCAAATCCTACTGCATGGATACTGTCTGCTCCAAATGCGGCATATCCCATATCGACTTTCATGCGCGATGCATCCTCATCTAAAAACTCCACCTGTACCGGTCCTGCCTTTGTCCAAAGCTCATAGCACTTTTCTTTCACATATCCGGCATCTTTCAGATACTTTGAAAAAATCCGGATGCCGTTGCCGCTTCTCTCAGCTTCACTTCCATCCGGATTAAAAATACGTACTTTTATTTTTTCATTCTCCAACACAGGACCAGATAAAATACCATCTGCTCCCACTCCGGTATTGCGCCTGCACAACAGCTGTATCTGCCGTTCCTGTAATAATTCACGGTTCTGATTCGGATCATAGATCAGATAATCATTCCCAAGACCGTGATACTTTTTTAATGTAACCAAAACGATCCCACCATCGCCTGTTCTTACTATTACATTATGTGGCAGACTACAAAATGTGCATCTGCCCGCAACCCTGCCAAAACAGCTTCAGGATTCCTATCCCTCATGCTGCTCATGTTCGATCAGGTTCTGTAATCTGTCATCTTTCTCATGCAGGATCTGTTGGATTTTTGTCTGTGACACTTCATCGATTGCCTCGATCTCTGCCTGTTTTAACTCTGACTCTTCGTCATAGACATGATTTTCCTGTGGATATATGCCGACGGCATGTTCCCGCTCTTTTTCTTCCTCTTCGCCGCCAATTGCTTCCGGGGAACCATAGGAAACATTCCAGTATTTTATGATACTTCTTTTCATTTTTTCCTGTCTGTTCTTCTCATCGATCAAATCTTTCATATATGCACCAGCCTCTTGTTGTATTCTTCGTATCCCATTTGATTCTGCTTTTTTTAAACAATCCGTCTCTACTGAAACGATTTTCTTACCGTGTATAGTATAGCATTTTTTTCCAATAAAAAAAAGTTTCTTTCTGTATAATTTTTTCTTAAATGCCACATCCTCATTAATAGCATCCGACATCGACAGACCTCGGAGCTGATCCTGATTTTAGAAAAGACCGGAGGATAGCAACATGCCTGCATATAAAGTAGAAATCTGTGGCGTCAATACCGCCAAACTCCCAATTTTAAAAGAAACCGAAAAAGAAGCCCTGTTTGCACGGATCCGGCAGGGCGATCAGGAAGCCAGAGAGATGTATATCAAAGGCAACCTGCGCCTTGTGTTAAGTGTGATCAAGCGGTTCTCCGGCAGCCATGAAAATCTTGATGACCTGTTCCAGATCGGCTGTATCGGACTGATCAAATCCATTGACAACTTTAATCCAGATCTGCAGGTAAAATTTTCCACTTATGCGGTACCTATGATCATCGGGGAGATCCGCAGATATCTGCGTGACAACAACAGTATCCGTGTGAGCCGCTCCCTCCGCGACACTGCCTACAAAGCGATCCATGCCAAGGAAGTTCTGTCCAAAAATTCATTTAAGGAACCTACACTGCAGGAAATCGCAGCGGAATCCGGGGTTGCCGCAGAAGACATTTTATACGCACTGGATGCGATCCAGAGTCCGGTAAGCCTCTATGATCCGGTCTACACCGATGGGGGCGATACCCTCTATGTCATGGATCAGATCAGTGATAAGAAAAATAAAGAAGAAAACTGGGTGGAAAAGCTCTCTCTAAGTGATGCCATGAACCACCTGTCAGAACGCGAAAACTTCATTATCAACCTCCGCTTTTTTGAAGGAAAAACACAGATGGAAGTGGCGGATGAGATCCATATTTCCCAGGCACAGGTCAGCCGTCTGGAAAAGTCTGCATTGAAAACCATCCGCCAATATCTTACCCTATAATATTATCTCGACCATTTATCACATAATGCATTAATCTGATCTGCAAATTTTGCAAGTTCCTTGTTCGGCAGACCCTCGCACTTATTAATAACCTCAAGCAGCCTCTGTCCTGCCGCAAGAAGTCTTGCAAATACGTTGCTGGAAGCTTTTGATGATCCATTTTTCTTCTTCTCAATCATCTCTCTGCTTCCGTCCGCAATCTGCTCTCCTGTCACAAGATCAAACGTATCGCCGCTATATGGTGCATACGTGTCATACCCATATACTTCATGCACATGCGCCGCAAAATTCTCCGTCACTTTGTCGTCCCCATGTACAATAAACACTTTTTTCGGTGGTGTCTCAAATGCCCCAATCCACTTTGTCAGATTATTCCGGTCTGCGTGACCGCTGATTCCCGGAAGATTCTCAATCTTCGCATGTACCTCGATGGTCTCACCAAAAAGCTTTACCTGCTTTGCCCCATTTAAAAGAGAATTTCCAAGTGTTCCGGGAACCTGATAACCAACAAATAAAATCGTGGAATCCTTTCGCCAGAGGTTGTGTTTTAAATGGTGGCGGATACGTCCTGCCTCACACATACCGGATGCGGAAATAATAACTTTCGGCTGCTCGTCGAAATTGATCATCTTGGATTCATCACTCGTGATTGCCATGCGCAGTCCCGGAAAACCGATTGGGTTAATTCCCTGATGCACAAGATCCAACGCTTCCTCGCTGAAACAGTCCTCCACGTTCTTATTAAAGATCGTAGTTGCCTCCACTGCCAGCGGACTATCGACAAACACCGGGAAATTTTCAAACTCCGGCAACAGATGTTCCGTCTTGATCCTTCGGATAAAGTAAAGCATCTCCTGCGTTCTTCCTACGGAAAATGCAGGGATCACAAGATTTCCACCTCTTGTAAAGGTATCCTTCAATACCCCTGCAAGTGCGACTGCATAGTCCGGCGGTGTCTCATGCTCTTTGTCACCGTACGTGGACTCCATTACAACATAATCCGCGTCTTTGATATACTGTGGATCTTTGATCAGTGGACGATTGCCGTTTCCGATATCCCCCGAAAATACAACTTTGACTTCTTCATCGTCCTCTCTGATCCACATCTCAATGCTGGACGAGCCAAGCAGATGTCCTGCGTCCACAAACCGTACCTTTAATCCGTCACAGATCTCCACAATGCTGTTATATTCACACGGCACAAAGTGTGTCAGCACCCCCATTGCGTCATTCATATCGTACATTGGTACCACTTCCGGTTTTCCGGCCCGTTTTGCTTTCCGGTTTCTCCATTCTGCCTCAAACATCTGGATATGTGCGCTGTCTTTTAACATGATATTACAGAGTTGCGTTGTTGCCTCTGTCGCAAAAATCTGTCCCCGGAATCCATGATTATACAATAGCGGCAGCAGACCGGAATGATCAATGTGTGCGTGTGTCACGAACACATAATCCACCGCTGCTGCATTCACCGGAATCTCCTGATTCACATACAGATCCGGTCCCTGCTCCATACCACAATCCACCAGTACATGTTTATCCCCGAATGTTACATAATGACAGCTTCCTGTCACCTCATGCGCTGCACCCAAAAATTCTATCTGCATCTGTCCTTCCCCCTGTCTGTAAATTCCAGTCCGTTTTCATCTGATCCCCATGCAGCCATCTGCTGCATGTTGTCTCATCTGTCCACTGTCTGTTCCCATTGTCAAATAGTTCGACTTCTCCTTTAATTTATAACACAATTATACTCCTGTTATTCAAATCGTACAATTTCTTTTTTCAATCTTCCCATAATTTTTTTCTCAAGTCTTGAGATATAGGACTGGGAGATTCCAAGCATATCTGCCACTTCCTTCTGGGTCTTCTCCTCCCCGTCAGAAGTATTCAGTCCGAACCTCAGTTCGATGATCATCCGTTCCCTTCCGGACAGCTTTTCGATCGCAGTCTTTAACAGTTTCCGCTCTACATCCGTTTCCATGTCTTTCCCCACGACATCCTCATCCGTCCCCAGAATATCCGATAAGAGCAGTTCATTTCCATCCCAGTCCACATTTAACGGTTCATCGATGGACACCTCCAGTTTTGTCTTGCTGTTTCTCCTCAGATACATTAAAATCTCATTTTCAATGCAGCGCGATGCGTAAGTGGCCAATTTAATATTTTTGTCCGGATTAAAGGTATTGATCCCTTTGATGAGACCGATCGTTCCTATGGAGATAAGATCCTCCACTCCGACCCCTGTGTTATCAAACTTTTTTGCTATGTATACAACCAGCCGCAGGTTGTGTTCGATCAGCTCCTTTCTCGCCCGCTCTGCATGCACACCATCGAGCATCCGGATACAGTATGCTTCCCGCTCTCCCTCCAACGGTGGCGGCAGAATCTCTGCACCTCCAATATAGTGCACCTCATCTTCCTTTCGCAAAAAAAGGCTGCAAATCCCGGACAGAAAATGAACCTTTTCATATCTTGGCAGTACAAGTCTCATGATCATGTTTTGTTCCTCTTTCCTGACACTCCAGCATAGATGCATGAAGAATCATATCATATTCTTTTCCTTCCAATAATCCTTCATTTGCAATTCCAACCGTTGCCGGTCTTATCTCGACTTCGTGCCTTCCATTCTGAATTTTTATGCATGTGATCTCTGTCACCGGCAAAAGCCCCTCCTTCTGCCCCAGGGAACAATAAGGGATAAAATGTACCCTGTCCTTTTTCGGATTTAAGATCTTTGCGGCCACTTTTTTACTTAAAATACATACTGGTCTATGATTATATGGATCTCTCAACTGATTTCCACTGTCCCAGTATCCCATAGTTTCCATCGCATGCCCCCGATGCACCAATGTCACTGGAAAAAGCTGATTTCCAAACTGTTTTCTACGTCCCAGATACCATGTGACAACCGACAGAACCAGTGCCGCAATGACCGCCTGAATCCAGAAAAATGTCATTCCTGCTGTGCTGTTTTTCAATAATTCCATAACCCCGCCAAGAAAAAGAACCATCAGATAAATGACTGCCCAGTTTTCCAAAAACGTACGCCACGGACTTTTTCCAAAACACAGTACGACCATTCCTGTATTGAGCAGGAAGTGAATCAGGATCGCCCTGCAGAAAGGATCCGTGACAGTCAGTGTAATGATCAGACTTCCCACAGATGACAGAAATGCGATAAACCACAGTCTTCTTCCCTTTACCCTGCGCCGCAAAAGGCAATTTGCGCCTGCGAGCGCAATAAAATCCATCCACAGATTCTGTAACAGATAAACATCTGCATAAAAAATATATATTTGGAACCACTCCCTCCTTTTCCTTCTCCATAGTCACATTATATTTTTTTAGAACCATCTTTTTTGTCAAAACACTTCCTCTACTTTCAGAAGTTCATCCAGTTTTTCTGACAAAAAAAGACCGTTACACGAAAACCTTATGATCTTCATGTAACGATCCTGTCATCTTCTTATGTAATTATCTTCTGGAATTCTTAAGGAAATCCGGAATCTTGATATCCATCTGCTGTACAGAGCTTTCTGGCTGGCGTGGTTTCTGAATACCAGAGAAAGTTGGTGCCGGATTTGGCTGTACCGGAGCTGTATAACCAGCCTGTGCTGCTGGTCTTGGTGTTACAGGTGCTGTTGGTCTTGGAACGGTTCCCATGTTCTGATACTGCATCTTAGGAACAATTTTGCTTGCTGCGTTTGCACCGGCAGTCTCAAGTCCTGTTGCAATAACCGTAATGGTTGCCTCATCTGTCATAGACTCATCAAACTTCGCACCGAAGATAATATTGGCATCATCTCCTGCAAGATCCTGTACATAGCTTGCTGCATCATTTGCATCCATTAAGGAGATATCTCCGGAAATATTAATAATAACGTGTGTTGCACCGTTAATAGTTGTCTCAAGCAATGGGCTGGCAACTGCAAGTTTTACAGCTTCGATTGCCTTGTCGTCTCCCTTGGCAGAACCAATACCGATATGTGCAAGTCCCTTGTCCTTCATAACGGTGGAAACATCCGCAAAGTCAAGGTTAATGAGTGCAGGTAAATTGATAAGGTCTGTGATTCCCTGTACTGCCTGCTGTAATACTTCATCTGCCTTCTTCAATGCATCCGGCATTGTAGTACGTCTGTCTACGATCTCTAATAATTTATCATTTGGAATGACAATCAGTGTATCTACGCTCTCTTTTAAACGTTCAATACCACCGGTTGCGTTCAACATACGCTGTTTTGCTTCAAATTTGAAAGGTTTTGTAACAACACCTACCGTTAAGATTCCCTGCTCTTTTGCAATCTTGGCAACGACTGGTGCGGCACCTGTACCGGTTCCACCACCCATACCACAGGTAACGAAAACCATGTCTGCACCTTTCACTGCAGCTGATAACTCCTCTGCGCTCTCTTCCGCTGCTTTCTGTCCAACCTCAGGCTGTGCTCCTGCACCAAGCCCTTTGGTAAGCTTCTCGCCGATCTGGATCAATGTCGGCGCCTTACATAACTGTAATGCCTGCTTATCTGTGTTGATACCAACAAACTCAACACCACCAATATTTTCATCGATCATTCTATTTACAGCATTATTGCCAGCTCCTCCAACTCCGATCACGATAATTTTTGCACTGGCATCTGCTTCTGTTGTTCTAATTTCCAGCAAGGTAGTTCCTCCTTCATATCTCCCTATATTTATGTCAAATATGATAACCAGACAAGCCCATTTCTACTTTGTTTAGTTATCTACTCTCGAAATCATACTATATTTTGCGTTTTTTAACTCTTATAATCTATAATATAATTTTTCACACAACAAATCAACCGCTTTTTCAAAAAAAATCAAGTTTTTTTACGGTTTTTATTGTTCCACTGGCGGCATATCCTCCGCCGGTGCATTTTCGGCTGGCTGCTGCTCTTCGGCCGGTGTATTCTCTGCCGGCACATCCTGTGCCGGCTGTTCTTCCGATGGTGTATCCGCAGAAGGCGCTTCTGTTGTCTCCTCTGTCGTCTCCTCTTCCGTATCTGGTTGTTCTTCTGCCCTGTCCCAGATAATGTCGGTCGTCTCCGGTGTCCATGTCTCTAAATGGAGTGTGCCGCTAAGTCCGTCAAGCTGTGGCAAAATAATGGATAACCTCACAACTTTCTGCGACAGGTTGTCCTCAGAACCAATTTTCACCTGGATTGTTCCATAGTAAAGCACCGGCTCCATGTTACTGTCATACTGGATCTCATCCGGGAGCAGATTATATTTTTTCAAAGTCTGTGTCAGGTTCAGTAAATCCCGCAAAATATCACTGTTCTCTAATTGCAGTTTCTCATAAAGTACCACTTCCTCACAGGAGATTCCTGTGATCTTTGGCACACCGTCAATCACTTCCGTAGATGTCTCGACTACAAATCCATCTTTGTCAAAATAAGCATTCTGACCAATGGAATTAATATAAAGATAGCCGAGCATTCCTTTTTCGTAAACTTTAATATGTACGGTATGGGGATTGTCCAGTGAAACCTCCATCGTATCTACAAACGGAACTTCCCCGATATCCACAAATCTGTATTTCAGATCTACATACAGGGAATTCCAGGAATATTCATCATTCAGCACCATGTTTTCAATCTGTGTGGAGCTGTACAGTTCATTTCCCTCCACGACAACGTTTTCCACGGTAAAAACATTCATGACAATGAAAACGCCCGCTGCGATAAGCAGAATCAATATCAACAGGATGTACAATCCTATCTTTCTGCGCTTTTTTCTTCTTCTCTCTTCTTTTATCATATTTAATTAACCTCAAATTTAATTCCCTTTGCCACGGAAAGCGCAAGCCCCATCTCTGCAAGCAGGAATAAAACCGAAGTACCTCCATAACTGATAAACGGCAGTGAAATACCGGTATTCGGGATCGTATTGGTCACAACCGCAATATTTAAAATAACCTGGATGGACAAATGCGCCATAATACCAACCACGACCAGCGCCCCATAAAGGTCTGACGCATTATTGGCAATGATCATAAATCTCCAGATCATCAGCAGAAACAATAAGATCACGCACACCGCGCCAAAAAGTCCAAGTTCCTCACAGATAACAGAGAAAATCATATCATTCTGCGCCTCAGGAATAAATCCCAGCTTCTGCATACTCTCGCCAAGCCCTTTTCCAAATAAACCGCCGGAACCGATCGCATACAGTCCCTGTAAGGTCTGATAACCCTTCTCGTAGGCTTCTGGATTCAGCCAGATCTTGATACGATCCATCCGGTATGCCTCAAAACTGATGAAAACAACACCTACCACACCGACTGCCGCTGCCATCAACACAAAGTGGGAATACTTCGGACTGGCAACAAACAACATACAGACTGCAATTCCAAGTATAATGATCGCTGTACTTAAGTTATTATAGGCGACCACCGCAACGATTGGGAGCACAATGACCATAATCTTGACAAGACTCATGAACTCTCCCATCTTCTGTGGTGTCTTATAAATAACCGTTGCCAGAAAAATAATAACCGCAAACTTGGCAAACTCTGACGGCTGGAAAGATAACGGCCCGATCTTTAACCATCTCGCCTGACCGTTTGCCTCTGTACCAATAAAAATAACGGCGGTACAAAGCACGATAGCTGCCAGATACGCCATGGAACTCACCTTCATCCAGAACCGATATGGGATTTTCGATACAATATACATACCTACAATACCGAGCCCTGTTGCAAACAACTGTTTTTTTACAAAACAGGAAGCATCCCCAAACTTATTGGAACCTGCATAGGAACTGGTACTGTACAACATGACCAATCCAAAACACAAAAGAAAAATGATCAGAAACAAAAGACTGTAATCGAAATATTTAATTGGCTTTTTTTTCTTTTCCGTCTGCTGACCTCTTGCCATTCCAATTCCTCATTTCTTATTTACTGCACGTCATGCCATTATGCCTGACATTTTTTATTCTGCCAGATTGCGCACGTATTCCTTAAAAATGCGTCCGCGCTCCTCATAGTTTGCGAACATGCCCCAGCTTGCACATGCAGGGGAAAGCAATACCGCATCCCCGCTCACTGCGTTTGCATAACAGGTGTCAATTGCCTCCTCAAATGTATCACAGAGTATGACATCCTCAAAGCCATGTTTCTTCGCACATTCCGCAATCTTTTCCTTCGTCTGACCGATCAGCACGAGTTTCTTCACCTTGCCGTCAAAACTCTCAATCCACTCATCATATTCAGACTGTTTGTCATAACCTCCACCGATCAACAGTGTCGGACGGTTCATCGCGCGGATTCCCTGGATTGCCGCATCCGGGTTTGTTCCCTTGGAATCATTGTAAAACTTCACGCCGCGTTTTTCTGTCACATACTCAATTCTATGCTCGACTGCCTGGAAACGTTTCAGCACTTCCACAATTTTATCCATCGGTACGCCAAAGCTTACCGACATTCCGACTGCCGCCATGACATTCTCATAATTGTGTTTTCCTAAAATATTCAGCTCATTTACATTAATCACTTTTGTGTCCGTTGTGCCGTCTGCATAAAAAATATCTTCTCCGTCCAGATAAAGTCCCTTTTCCAGTCTGCGCTTGCTGCTGAAAAATACAACTTTTGTCTGAAGTGTCTCGCCAAACCTGCGCAGCACTTCATCCTCATAATTCAACACACAGGTATCCCCGGCGGTCTGATTCTTTGTAATGCTCTCTTTTGTCTCAATATAACATTCCATCGTATGATGACGGTTCAGATGATCCGGTGTGATATTTAAAATAGCTGTCACTTCCGGCGCAAACTCATGTGTTGTCTCTAACTGGAAGCTGCTGATCTCTGCGACTGTCACAGTATCCTCTGTCGTGTTTGCCGCTACCGATGTGTATGGGATCCCAATATTGCCGACCACTTTCACATCATCGAAATAATTCGCCATGATCTCACCCACAAGCGAAGTTGTCGTAGTTTTTCCGTTTGTTCCGGTAATTGCAATAATTCTTCCTTTTGCAAAATGATAGGCAAGTTCAATCTCGCCCCAGATTGGAATCTGTCTGTTTCGAAGTTCATTGACCATCGGAAGGTCTGTCGGCACGCCCGGACTTAACACAACAAGATCAATGCGCGCCATATCTTCCGGTGCAAGTTCTCCCAAAAGAATCTCTGCTCCGGCAAATACCGGATTTTTCTCGATCAATACTGTCACATCTAAATCTTTATTTCCATCAAAAAGTACAAATGTGATTCCTTTTTTTCTGAGCAGTTCTGCGGCTGCAACTCCGCTTTTTCCAGAACCTACTACTAACACTCTTTTTCCTTCTAAATTCATCGTCTTATCCTTCCAATCTCCTGTCCGAATCCGGCAGGTCATTTTGCAATTTTCCAATGCGATTTATAAGCCTAATAATGCAAGCATGCAAAGCAGTGCTGTCACGATTGCAAACACTGCGACAACTCTCGTCTCTGACCATCCACCAAGCTCAAAATGATGATGGAGCGGAGCCATTCTGAAAATCCGCTTTCCAACACCTGTTTTTTTCTTAGTGTATTTAAAATAAGTAACCTGAACCATAACAGATATGACTTCTGCCAGATAAATCAGTCCAACGATCAGGATATATAATGGCATCTGGAGCATATAGGCAGTTGCCACAACAAAGCCGCCCAGTGCCAGGGAACCGGTATCTCCCATGAAAACACTTGCCGGATACACATTAAATAATAAGAATCCAAGCAAGGCTCCTGCTACTGCACAGGTGATTGGTGCAATCCCTGCATTCGTTCCGATTGCCACAACGGAGAAAAAGGTCGCAACCATAATGGTAACACTTGACACAAGGCCATCCACACCATCGGTAAAATTCACACCGTTTACGGTTCCGATCACTGCAAAATAAAGTAATGGAATCGCAAGCCATCCGATATTTAAGTACTTTCCGCCGGAAAATGGGATCAACATAGTAAGTTCAATTCCGGAATAACGCACCATGTAAACTGCAAATACTGTTGTCACAATAAACTGTAAGATCATCTTCTGCCACGGGAGCAGTCCGTCTGATCTGCGAAGCACTACCTTCAGATAATCATCCAGAAAACCGATCACACCGAATCCTACGGTCATAAAAAGGATTGGGATAATTCTCGGATAATCTTTGACATAAAACAGGGAGGTAATGATAATACTTGCCAGTATCATAAGTCCACCCATAGTCGGGGTTCCATTTTTCTTCAAATGGGATTCCAACTCTTTACGCTCCGTCTGCCCCACCTTTAACCGTTTCAAAAAGGGGATCACGATCGGTCCTAAAATGGCACTGATTGCAAAAGAAATCAAAACTGGTATCACTATTTCATAATCCATGACTAAACACCTCTTGTATTTTTTCTAACGTTCAATTCGCCTAACTAGTATACGTTATTTCATCTCATTTATCAAGGTAAGGCAAAATGTTTTCGAATATTTCCTTCGCCACAGGAGCAGCGATCGTTCCGCCGTAATAAATCCCCTGCGGATTGTTAATAACAACAAGCACAAGCACCTGCGGATTGTCAGCGGGCGCAAATCCGAGAAACGATGAAATGTATTTATGGTCGCTTCTTGGAAGTGTCTGTGAGGTTGCTGTCTTTCCGCCGATGGAAAAGCCCTCAATTTTGGCATTTTTTCCGGTTCCCTCTGACACCACTTTCTCCAGCAGATAGCGCATCGTTTCCGAAGTTTCTGCTGTGCAGATATTCTCATGCGTTTCATAGGAGAACGTTTTTACTGTATTTCCGTCCGCATCCTGCACGCTTACGCCAAAATGTGGTGTCACGCGCGTTCCCCCATTAATAATAGAAGATACCGTCGTGACAAGCTGGATGGGGGTAATCTGAAACGACTGCCCAAACGAGATTGTCGCAAGTTCCACCGGTCCAATATTTTCCGTCTTATGCATGATTGTTCCCGCTTCCCCCGGAAGATCAATATTCGTTTTGGATAACAGCCCGAACTGTTTGAAGTAACCGACAAAGTTCTCCGCGCCTAACCGCTCGCCAAGTTCCATAAAAACCGGGTTGCAGGAGTTCATGATCCCTGTCTCAAATGTTTCCGCACCGTGCCCTGTCGTTCTCGCGCACCGGATTCTTCTGTCCTCCACTATTTTATAGCCCGGACAGAAAAATGCATCGTCCAGTTTTACCACTCCCTCTTCTAACGCTGCCGCTGCCGTAATAATCTTAAATGTAGAACCCGGCTCATAGGTATCACTGATGCACTGGTTTCGCCACATTTTATTCAACAGATTCTGTTTTTCTTCCGCTGACACAGCTTCCCCGTTGTCCCCAACCAGTGTAAACGGATCGTTCAGGTCAAACTCAGGATAATTCACCATCGCCATAAGTTCACCGTTCTGTGGGTTCATCACGATCACGGAAACACTGTCCGCCGATTTTTTCGTGCAGACTTTTTTTGCCGCCTGCTCACAGTACATCTGGATATTGTAGTCTAACGATAAGCAGAGGTCATAACCGTTCACGGGTTCTAATCTGCTCTCCCCGGCATTCTCGATTTCAATTCCCCTCGCATCGGTTAACGTTAAGATTTTTCCGTTGGTTCCCTGAAGATATTCATCATACTTTACTTCAAGTCCCAAAATTCCCTGATTGTCGGCCCCGGTAAAACCAAGTACTTTGGAAGCAAGCGTCCCATAAGGGTAATATCGTTTATAATCCTCATCCACTTTCACTCCGGAGAGTCCATAGGCTCTGATTGCGTCCCCGGTCTCCTTTGCGACATTTGTTTTCACACGCTCGATGGAACTGACTTTCTCCACACGCTTTCTCGCAGCCTCCTCCGAAATGCCAAGTTCTTTCACAAGCATAGCAATGACTTTCTCAGGTTCTTCCATCTGGTTATGAATCACAGAGATCGTGCACACAGATTTGTTTGTGGCAAGCACTGTGCCGTTTGCATCCAAAAGTTTTCCCCGTGCCGCCTTAATATCACGTTCCCTCTCATGAAGATTCTCCGCTTTATTTCCATAATATTCGGAGCAGAAGATCATCAGATATACCAGTCTTCCAATCAGAAACATCATGATAAAAAAAACTGCCACGAATACGATCATTACCTTTTTGCGGTTAAAGGTCTTATTCCGATACATAAAACAAAAACCTCATAAAAGTCTTCCTTGCATTTTATTCCAACTTTTATGAGGTTATGTTTCTATTCACTGTTATCGGATGTTGTTCCTGCTTCTTCTGCATTTACACCATCATTTTCGGCGTTTTCTTCGTTGTTTTCCTCGGCTCCCGGAATATCTTCCATGGTATCCGGCACATCATCTGTTCCTTCCGGTTCTTCCTCCGGAATATTTTCCATATTTCCTGTCACACGGTCTGTCACAGCGGCTGCGCCTGTATCTGTTCCGGTAATATCCCATCCGGAATGTAAGCCGGTCGTCTCCTCATCCGGATAAATATTCATATAAGGAAGTACTTCTTCTAAAATCTCCCTCACAATATTCTGTGCAAATGTACTGTGTGGCTGATCCGGTGAGTTTGGCTCATCCACAAAACAGTAGATCATTAACTGCGGATCGTCCACCGGTGCAAAACCGATAAAAGAGACCAGATAGTTCACACCGTCACGCGGCACTTTCTGTGCCGTTCCGGTTTTACCTCCCATGGAGTAACCGTCTACTTTTGCCGTATTTCCGGTACCGGATGTCACGGTTGAATACATATACTGTTTTAATGTATCACTTGTTGTCTTGGATACCGTCTCACGCAGCAACGTCGGGGAAATATCCTGAATCGTATTTCCATTCTGATCCGTGATCTTGCTTACCACTCTCGGCTGATATAATTTACCGCCATTGACCAGGGAACAGAAAGCGGTTCCAAGCTGGATCATTGTGGTGTTAAAGTTCTGTCCGAAAGCATTGGTTGCAAGACTCAGCTGTGATGTTGTATCCAATGTGTAAATCAGGGAATCTGTTCTCGATTCTCCCGGAAGATCAATGTTCGTTTTCTGTCCAAATCCAAAAATCTGCTGGTACTTTGTAAAGTTCTCTGCCCCGATCCGGTAAGACATCTGCATCAAGGCATCATTGCAGGAGTTCATTAACGTCTGCTCCAATGTCTGCATTCCGTGTCCGCCTTTTCGATAGGCAACACATTTTACGGTAAATCCGCTGAGCTGTTCGGCTCCATCACAGAAAAAGGTATCATTTGTCGACAATGTTCCTGTCTCAAGGCCAGCCGCAACCGTAAACGGTTTTGCCGTTGATCCAGGCTCATATGTATAAGTCAGACATATGTTCTGCCACAACTGATTTAACGCTTCAAGTCTCGCATCGTCGTCCATTGCATCAATCTCTTCCTGCGTATAATACTCCGATAAATCCCACGGATTGCTCAGATCATAGTTTGGATACTGTGCCATTGCAAGGACATCGCCATTGTTTGGGTTCATGATGAGCACGCCAATTCTTGTGGCTCCGCCCTCACCCTCTCTGTAATTGTCTGTGTAGGCCTCGTTAAACTCCTGTATTTTCTTCTCTACCACCGACTGGATCGTCGCATCGATCGTTGTCACTAACGTATTGCCGTTGACTGCCGGTTTGATCGTTTTTTCGAAATTGCTGTCCGAATTCAGATATCCATACTGTCTGCCGTTAATTCCATTTAACGTGTCATCATAATAATTTTCCAGTCCATTAATTCCGAGGTTACCGGATGTTGTGAACCCGATCACAGAACTTGCCAGTTTTCCATATGGATATTGTCTCTGGTACTCTTTTTCAAACCAGACACCTTTGATATATGGATTGACCAGTTTTCCCTTTTCATCCCGCTCCTCCTGCAGATTCACAAAAGGCTGGATCGTATCATAGGACAAACGTTTGGCAAGCACAATATATCTGCTGTCCGGAGAGTCTTTCAGATAAGAATAAAGCTGTTCACTCGTCAGATCCGGGAAGCAGCTTACAAGCGCATTGATCGTCGGCTCCACATATTTTTCATCATCATTTAAAACGGAGCAGTCCAGGATCACATTATAAACTGCGATACTGGTTGCCAGCACAGTTCCTTTTGCGTCTACAATGTCTCCTCTCTGATAAGGAATTGTCTGGCTGTCATAGCCCTGCTGTGCCAGAACGATTTTCTCATATTTTTCTCCACTGGTGTATTCAATATACATCAGTCTTCCGATGAGTCCGATCATAAGCGCTGCAACAACCGTAAACATGACGATCATTTTTTTCTGCATACGCTTTGGAAACTTTAACATCGGCTTTTTCGGTCTTCTTTTTGCCATTCTACCACCCGAATTATTTTTTTGCCTAAAAATTCCCTCTATTGCGGGATTTCATTATACTGATTCATGTAGTCTGTCTTATCTACAGAGTAGTAGACGATCTGATCCTGTGTTGCATAAAACATACCAAGTTCATTGATTGCCTTCTCCTTGATTGCATCGAGATCTACTGCGGTATTAATTCTCTTGTAAGCCTCGTCATTGTCAGCCTTAAGGTCTGTCACCTGGCTCTCTAAGCTTGCGATTTTTTTCATTCTTGCCGTTACATCGGACTGAAGCTTAATATAAGCTCCACAGAAAATGCCAAATACGGTCACTGCCATTGTCAGGAATACAACATAACTTTTGCTCATGCGAAGCGCTTTTTCCTGATTTCTGGCTGCGGCACGTCTGCGTTTTCTCAGCTCTTCCTCGCGTTCCCGCTCCTGTCTGTCTCTGCGCTCTTTGCGGTAATCCGGCATCGCCTCCATACGGCGTACGGTGTTGCCATCTACCTGATAGGCTGCTCTATTTCGATTGTTGTGATTTACTGTTCTGTTCGGCATCTGCTACACCCTTTCAAAAACTCTTAATTTTGCACTCTTGGAACGGGAGTTCACTTCTAATTCTTCCTCGGAAGGAAGGATTGGTTTTCTTGTAACTACCTTTCCCTTGGATTTTTTACCACATACGCACACTGGAAAATCACTCGGACAGGTACATGGGTTCTCATTTCGTTTAAAATTCGTCTTTACAATACGATCCTCTAAGGAATGGAACGTGATAATACAGATTCTTCCACCCGGATTCAAAAGGTCGATCATATCATCCAGATTATTCTGCAGTACTTCTAACTCTTTGTTCAGCTCAATACGGATTGCCTGAAAGGTTCTTTTTGCCGGATGTCCACCGGTCACCTGAACTTTCATTGGAATGGAAGCCCTTATGATTTCTGTCAGTTCTCCGGTTGTCTCGATCGGTTTCTTTGCCCTCTCCTGCACGATGTGTTTTGCAATATTTTTTGCAAACTTGTCCTCACCATAATCACGGATGATCCGGTAAAGATCCATCTCACTGTATCCGTTTACGATATCTTTTGCAGTCAGGCTCTGTCTGTCATCCATTCTCATATCAAGTGGAGCATTCTCATCACGGTAAGTAAAACCTCGCTCCGGTGTATCTAACTGAAACGAAGATACGCCAAGATCCAACACGATTCCATCCACCTTTTCCACGCCAATGCGGTGAAGTTCCTCTTTCATGTTGGCGTAATTGCTTCGGATAATGGTGATCTTGTCACCAAATTCCTTTAATCTTTCTCCGGCGGCTGCGATTGCATCCGCGTCCTGATCGATTCCGATCAGCCTGCCTTTTTCTGATAACCGTGAAGCCACCTGGTAAGCATGTCCGCCACCGCCAAGTGTTCCATCCACATAGATTCCGTCAGGCTTGATATTCAAATTTTCAATTGTCTCATTTAGTAATACTGAATAATGATTAAATTCCATTGTGATCCTCTCTGCCTGACTTTTGCTCTGGCTCTCTTTTTTTATTCTCTGTGGATCAGATGCTGAACCCTAAATCTGCCATGTGTTCTGCAATCTCATCCATCTCATCTTCATCATATGTATTCTCCTGCCATCTGTCTTTGTCCCAGATTTCCACTCTGCTTAAGACTCCGACTAAAACGACATCTTTTGTCAGATTGGCATATTCTCTTAAAACTGGTGGAAGAAGGATTCTTCCCTGCTTGTCCAGTTCACAGGAAGCTGCTCCTGCAAAAAAGAAACGTGAAAACTTTCTTGCATCCTTGGAAGTCATGGAAATATTTCTGAATTTTTCTTCGATGTTGTGCCATTCTTCTAACGTATACACAAATAAGCATCCATCAAGTCCCTTTGTCACTACAAATTCATCGCCAAGCTGCTCTCTGAATTTTGCCGGAACTATCAGTCTGCCTTTTGGATCAACTGTGTGGTTGTATTCTCCCATAAACATGACACAATCACCTGCCTTTGTGCGGCAGCTGGTTCCTCTTGATTTTCCATTTCTGTGGTCATTTGCCACCACTTTGAACCATTCTCTACCACTTTCCACCACTTTTAAACATATATTAGACTATTCTTAAGAAAAAATCAATATTTTAGCGCAAAAAAATAATGCCAGACCAGTTATTTCCTGATTTGGCATTATTTTCCATTCTTCTCTACTTACTTCTTTCTGTTTCCTCGATATACTCTTCAATCAGCTGATCGAGTTTTGTACTTTTTTGATAGTAATTATCAAACTTATCCTGTCGTAAAAGTGCCTGATCCAGTTCAAATCGAACGGATTCGATTTCCTGCTGTAACTCACTCAACTTTCTCATATGAATCCTCCTGATTTCCTCAATGGAAAATGCAATTTTACAAATTCAAATTTCTGCTAATTGCCGGAGCAGAGAATAGTCCCTTTTTCTTTTCCCCTTTTTCTTTTCCTCTCTTTTATATTCTCCATATTACTATCCGCAGATTCAAAAATCAAATGAATTAGGTGATGAGTTTTCTCCAAAATTCGACATTTCCAAACGGATTTTTTCACAATTGCACGTATTTCCTACAAAAACAGCGCATCCATTTTTCGACTTTGGATGCGCTGTTCATAAAAAATTAATATTTGATTCGTATGTTTTCCTATCGTTTTTGTATGTTTTTCATTTTTCAGGAATGTTTTAACCGGAATTCTGCCCTTTTCTCGGCGAGTAAATGTATCATTGTCTCCATTGCCTTGTAGTTCACCTCCACAATGTGATGGATATCATCCTCCACATCATGCTTTCTCACAAGATAATCATCATGGGATTTCTGGATAAAATCACAAAGATTTTTGGCATTTTTAAATTCCAGATGATCTGCTTTATGCGGTTTTGCAGCGTCCGTCCTGATATATTTCCGCAGATCCCGCTTTAATTTTTCCTCGTAAGAGCAGTGATCCTTCAGACTTCCCGGATAGATCTTATTGTGCGGATAAGTAAAATAATCTGCCAGATAGTGGCTGATCTGTCCAAGATCCATGTAATACTTGCGCCCTTTTTTCTTCTCCACCAGTTTCCTGCCCTCGGAAAGGCGCTCAATATGGCGTCTGATATCCGGGTAAGTTCCGTCCATCTCATGGCGCTTATAGACGAAAGATGGCTTAATGTCCGGCAGGACACTTCCGATGTAAAAAGATAATTTATGTTTTTTCAGATCATTGTCTTCCATATTATTTACAATGTAACGTGCCAGTGAAATATGTGATTTTTTTCTCATAAGTACCGCCTCCAAACAGGAATCTTTTTGTTTTTCCAACTCCCATACTACATCTCCGCGGCAAAAGAAACAAGGGTATCTTTGTAAACTTTTTGTGTAGTTTTTGTGTTTTAAAGCACTGGAATCCTGCTTTACAGATGTAAATTTTCTTATCCTGCTTTTTTATGGTCTGCACAAATGGAGCATGTGCAGACCAGTTTCATACCTGTATTAATTATTCATATTTACAGTTGCACTCGAAGCTTGCGCACTCTGTCTCTCCACAGGTGCAGGCTCCGGCACCGGAAATACCGATATGATCTGCGTGACATTTCTCATTTTCATTGAAACGGCAGTGTGTTGCCTCACACGCAACGTCGATTTCCTTAGAAACATCTTTTAATGCGTTACAGGCTGCACCGTTTGTTCCGCGGTCTTTGAAACTTCCGCAACAGGTGCTCTGTGCTTCGGTTGCTTCGCGTCCCTCCACCTGAATGTCGCCTTTGCAGCAACAGCCGTCTTCATTATTGTAGGTGCAGCTTTTCACTGAACAATCCAAATATGCCATACTTTTTTCTCCTTTTCCTTCAAATCTGTCAGACAATTGTGAAACTCCTCATAATCTTCTTTAAATTGTTCAAAATTAACAAAAACATTCAAGACACGCTTTCGCTATGTGTTTTCTCAAGCTTTTGTCAATTTCTCACAATTCAATTTAGGTTTTCATGAGTTTCGCAATTGTCTTAGATTAGTATGGCGATTTTTGAAAAAAATATGCAAAAGGGCATATGCCATAATTTTCTGACATATGCCCTTCTTTCAATTTTTATTCATTTTTATTTTAATGCGGCAGGATTGATCTTCTTTGTTGCGATCTCATCCTTTAACATTGCAAGGAACTCTTCTTTTGGAACGGTTGTGGTAGCCTGTTCGCCATGAAGTCTGTAGCTTACTGTTCCGTCTTTTACTTCGTTCTTGCCAAGAATGATGAGGTAAGGAACTTTCTCTACCTGTGCAGCTCTTACACGATAGCCAAGTTTCTCGGCACGCTCGTCAATCTCCACACGGATACCGTTCTCATCCAGATAGCTGAGAAGTTCATGTGAGTATGCATTCAACTCTTCATCCTCATTTTTAACCGGAATGATTCTTGCCTGAACCGGTGCTAACCAGAGTGGCAGATTTCCTTTTGTTTCCTCTAAGATATAAGCCATGAAACGGTCAAGGGAACCAAGGATTGCTCTGTGTAAAACAACTGGTGTTTTCTTTGTGCCATCTTTGTCAATGTATGTCAGATTGAATTTTTCTGGTAAGCAGAAGTCAAGCTGGCAGGTGGAAAGTGTGTATTCATTTCCGATTGCCGGTTTTACGTTTACGTCAAGTTTTGGTCCGTAGAATGCAGCCTCACCGATTTCCTCTGTGTAGTCGATTCCAAGGTCATCTAATACTTTTCGGAGTGCATTCTCTGCTGTGTTCCACATCTCATCGTCATCATGATATTTTACTTTATCAGCAGGATCTCTTAAGGAGAGCACGCAACGGTAATCTGTGATGTTGAAATCCTTGTAAGTATCAAAAATCAGATCTACGACCTGTGAGAACTCTGACTCAATCTGTTCCGGTGTCACGAAAAGATGTGCGTCGTTCTGGCAGAAATGACGTCCTCTCTCGATACCTTTTAAAGTACCGCTGGCTTCGAAACGGAAGTCATGTGCGATCTCACCGATACGGATTGGAAGATCTTTGTAGGAATGCATTCTGTTTGCATAAATCATCATATGATGCGGGCAGTTCATTGGACGGAGAACAAAGGACTCTCCCTCCACTTCCATTGCAGGGAACATATTGTCTTTGTAATGATCCCAATGACCGGATGTTTTATACAGATTAACCGTACCAACACAAGGTGTCATAACATGAAGATATCCAAGTTTTCTCTCTTTTGCTTTGATATAATTTTCAAGTTCCTGCCATACTGTGTATCCTTTTGGAAGGAACATTGGAAGTCCACGTCCAACAAGGTCATCCGACATGAAAAGATTCATCTCTTTACCGATTTTTCTGTGGTCACGATCTTTTGCTTCCTCAAGAAGTTTTAAGTGCTCCTCTAACTCTTCCGGTGTCGGGAAACATACACCGTAAATACGCTGCATTACGTGATTGTTTGCATCACCTTTCCAATATACACCAGAGTATTTTACAAGTTTGAAGTTCTTACATAACTTTGTATTGTCTACGTGAGGTCCACGGCAGAGATCCGTGAAATCTCCCTGATCGTAAACAGAAATGTTTCCATCTTCCAGACCTTCAATTAAGTCCAGTTTGTATGGATCATCTTTGAACATTTCCATTGCTTCTGCTTTGGAAATCTCACGTCTGTAAATCTTCTTGCCTTCTTTGCAGACTTTCTTCATCTCTTTCTCGATTGCTGCAATTGCTTCGTCGTTGATGATATCATCGCCAAGGTCAATATCATAATAGAAACCTTCTTTTACAACTGGTCCTACCCAGAACTTTGCCTGTGGGTATAAGTGTTTTACTGCCTGTGCCATCACATGTGCGCAGGAATGGTTTAAAGTATTCAGTCTCTCGTCTGCTTTAAAATCTACCATTTTCTTCATTTCCTTTCGCTATATAAAAATAAGTTTCTGTAGGAAGTATCTCCGATTCTCTGTACAACATAAAAAATCCCTGATACTGCATTCCTACAATATCAGGGACGATATACTTATCGTGGTTCCACCCATCTTCATCTCTCCATCCTATCAGACATCAAACTTCTTACTGCCTGTCCATTCTGGAGAAATCTCATTCTTGATGATAACGGTATCACCGGACCGGATTGGGGTCACTCAGAGCTGGTCTTCACATAATTCTTAGCCGGAATGCTCACACCAAACGCCTTCCTCTCTGGGACTTTTTCTTATGCTACTCTTCTCTTCATCGTTTTGACTAGGGTCATTCTATACCCTTTTCTTCTATCTGTAAAGTACTTTTTACAGTTCAGATACGGCGGACTATCTTCCGCAGCAGTATTTGTATTTCTTACCGCTTCCGCATGGGCATGGATCGTTACGTCCGACTTTTTTGCCTACATGAACAGTGCCGGATTTCTTCTGCTCTAAGAATAAAGCTCTTCTCTTCTCATCATCAAAAATCTCTTTCCACTGTGGTAATTCATATAACCAGTCTGCCTTTGCGTCAACCATGTTTTTGTATAATTTTTCTTTGTCAAAAACAAGGTTAACTTTTGTATCTTCTTCCATGGTGTCGATTGGATTAGCCTCAACCAAGCTGTCGTTGATTCCGTCTAAGAATCCTGTCATCTCCATAACACTGAGGTTGTACTTCTCTGCAAGCTCTTTTACAGTTCCTTCTACTTTCTCATCAGGATTTGTTAAAAGCTGTTCGTATACGCCCTTCTCTAAAAGGAAGTATCTCTGCCAGAATCTCTGTAATTCACCTCTATCTGCTTTCTCATTATAGGCAACTTTCTGCCACTGTTCCAATAATGCCATGTTACATTCCTCGATTTCTAATTATAGTATATTTGCATCACGCATAGATGCATTTGTTATTATAGCAAATATTGATGGGTTTTTCAAAGGATTTTTTTAGGTGGGATAAATGCAAATATTTTATTAACGGAATAATCAACTTCAACACTTAAAGTGTCACTTGTTTTAGCCTGTCATTCTTTGCAAAATTTATTATCTTTGAATTGCAAAAATACTCCTACCAAATAAGAAATCTTATCTGCAAATGTCGCTCAATGCTTTTACATCATATTTTTTAAAATGGTAGCTGCTATATTTTTTCCTTCTCTCCAATCACTACCTGTTTTTGCAATAGTTGTTTTATATCTATCGTCGCCATAATATGTTAAACGATAATGCTTTCCATCATCAGTTATTTCAAAGCCAATATCTTTAAGTTCCTGCCTCATTATTCCAGATAAAGTCTTATAATCCTTGAACATATTTTTTATGGTTTTCTCTCTTTCATCACGAATCCTTTTATATGCATTTTTCTCAAGAATATCACGAAGTACATCATATCTTCTAGTTTTGGGAGTTGCTGCTTTTAATGCCTCTTCTAGAGCATCTAAAATCATTTCTTTGATTTCTTCAGCATAAAACTCTTCTTCATCTCCTAAGAAAATCACTGGCACTCTATCAACAGTATTAATTTTCGAACGAAGTCCATAATTTTCACTTGTCAAAGCATCATTTACACGAGATAATTGCTCTACCTGCTCCTGAAGTTTTAACATATCTTCTTCAAAACTATCAAGAATTTTATCAGCTTCAGCTTTTGCATCTTTTATTGCTTCCTGCTGCATCTTTTCCTGCGTCTTATCCAAATTTCCTTTCAGTAGCAATAACTCATAAAGTGCTTTTCGTCTCTCTTCTTCTGCCTGCGCTCTTTCTTCTTTTTGGCAAAAAAGTCTATCTCTTAATAATGCATTATTAACTCCCTGCCATGTATATAATGTTTCAATCATTTGCGAATTACTATATTGAATAACAACTTGAACAACTTTTTCCAACAAATGATTATCAATGCCTGTTGTACGCCTATATAAATAGCGTCTACGTCCCATTGCCTGTCTTGGGAAATATATACCTATAGCACCATAGTACTCATTCTTTTCATTACACAATATCTTCAGCTTGTTATTAGTACAATTGCTATCTTGAACAAGAACATGAGCCGCTCCCTTTAATTTACTAGCTAAAAGGCCAACATTAACTGGATTATCATCATAATATGTCTTTGAGATATACACAATTGGTAATCTATACGTTGTTTCTCCGTTAATAATATCTGCAAGCATTTGAATATTATCATTATTTATAGATACTGGCTTCTTCAACACTTCTAGCAATCCATCTTTCTTTACATACCCTCGCTCAATTAACAACGTAATAAAATGTGGTGTCGAAAATTTAGGATCAATCGTTAAAGCCTCTTCAAGATAACTACGATCTAATCGAATTGACATTTTCATATCTTGAAAATTCATAACATAATCTGTATCCCAGACTGCTCCATCCTCTTCAATTTTCTCAAATCTAACAGCAATAATATTTTTATTTCGATATTCCTCAATATCTATCCACAATTTTTCATTGCCATACCTGATATTATGTTCACCATTCCACTTGATACCTTTAATAACATTACTCTCATGAGGACTTCCTTGATTCCATTCCAAAACCAATTTTATAAAAGAATCTTTCGTTAAAGACTTTTCAATATCAAGAATTGTTGAAAATAATAACATATTTTTTCTCCTTCTCATTTGTCTATTTTGGTATATGTTTATTCAATATCCCCAATGTTTCCATCATCTGCCTGAAAATCTTATTCACCATATCATTCTGCTTATTTATGATATCAATTTTTTCAGCAAGCTACACTTGTGTTTTTCCCTTTTCAATACATGTCACTTTTAAATCAAAAGCACCGTCTTCTCAACGAAAAAACTGTCCAAACTCATTTTCCTAATTTCTATAATCTGTCTAAACTGACTAGTGATCTATGAACATCAATATTTCTTTTTCACTATTATTTCATAACATTCTCTTCCATTAATTCATGCCATATAATTTTTATATATTTTACCACCCCACATAAACCAGCACAATGAACTTACGTGAAATCGAAAGTTATTTTTTTGCAGAAAAGCACTCTAAAAGAACGATTCTGATTGCTCATTCTATTAGAGTGGTTCTACTTTATAATTTCTGTTATAGTCTGAGTTCATTTCCAAAGCCGCCGAATTCAAATACTTTGTTTTCTTTCAGACATTTTTCATATTCTCGCTCTTACACTGCTTCCCACGCATACGTTCCGTCACAGAGCCAGCTCCTGGCGAGCTGACCCTGTGATGGATGATTCTGTCTGTGGTTATTTGGCTTTGGCTTGGAGTTCGGCGATGGCGGTGTTGTATTCGGACTCGGTATAATCTTCCAAAATGACTTCCTTCGTTGCATGAAAGCGGATAATCATGTTTTTGATAGCGGTGATGTTGGCTTGCCGTTGACCGATTTCTTTGCCGATTTCTTTGCCGGCTTCCTCGCCCTGCTTATACGCCTCATCTGAATATTTTCTCATTATTTCACACACTGCGTTTACGCCTCCCTCTTCATGTT
>ERZ773134.312-NODE-312-length-51484-cov-16.583873_pt1 | contig 51484 bp, 33 predicted proteins | sample MGYA00580856_ERZ773134 | MGnify/ENA primary metagenome ERZ773134 (study PRJEB29015, sample SAMEA2737823) | human gut metagenome | biome: human gut; feature: human-associated habitat; material: faeces | place: China | collected 2012 ... | reverse complement strand
AGAAAAAGATGAAAGTAGCTATTGTTGGCGTAAGCGGAGCCGTAGGACAAGAGTTTCTACGCGTGCTCGATGAGAGAAATTTCCCGTTGGACGAGTTAGTTTTGTTCGGTTCTAAACGTAGTGCCGGAACTAAATATACTTTCCGCGGTAAACAGATCGAGGTCAAACTTCTGCAACACAACGATGACTTTAAAGGGGTGGACATTGCTTTCACTTCAGCCGGTGCAGGCACGTCTAAAGAGTTTGAGAAGACTATTACCCAGTATGGTGCGGTAATGATCGATAACTCCAGTGCTTTCCGTATGGATGCCGATGTACCCTTGGTAGTGCCCGAAGTAAATGCAGCTGATGCTAAAGATCGTCCACGTGGTGTGATTGCCAACCCGAATTGCACAACCATTCAGATGGTTGTCGCACTGAAAGCCATCGAAGAGCTTTCTCATATAAAAACTGTGCATGTATCTACTTACCAGGCAGCGAGCGGTGCCGGTGCAGCGGCTATGGACGAACTCTACGAACAGTATCGTCAGGTTTTAGCCAATGAACCTGTCACTGTTGAAAAGTTTGCGTATCAGCTGGCCTTCAACCTGATTCCTCAAATTGATGTATTCACAGAAAACGGATATACGAAAGAGGAAATGAAAATGTATAACGAAACACGCAAAATCATGCACTCTGACGTGAAAGTAAGTGCTACCTGTGTACGTGTTCCGGCACTTCGTGCTCACTCTGAAAGTATTTGGGTGGAAACAGAACGTCCTATTTCGATAGAAGAAGCTCGTGAAGCTTTTGCCAAAGGTGAAGGATTGGTATTGCAAGACAATCCTGCCGAGAAAGAATATCCGATGCCCTTGTTCCTGGCAGGCAAAGATCCCGTTTATGTAGGTCGTATCCGTAAAGACCTGACCAATGACTGTGGATTAACCTTCTGGATTGTAGGTGATCAAATCAAAAAAGGAGCCGCACTGAATGCTGTCCAGATTGCCGAATATCTGATTAAAGAAGGAAATATCGGATAAATTAAAATCCGGATTTAACCGCAGATAACCATTATAAGATTTAATATTTCAATTCATCTCAGCCAGGTAGTCAATCCGGCTGAGATTTTCTTTTTATAAACTTCATACAATCTATTAAATAAGAATGATTTGATCAGGTCCGACACAAGGATAAAAACAAAAGATTGTTCCGCACAAGCATTCAAAGAGGAAACTACATTTCCGAATGCATTTATTTGATATGAAAAAACTTTCCGATCAAAACAAATCAAATTACAAAAAATATTATATATTTGTATCCAAATCAAAAAGGCTGCGAAATGAAACTTATTGCGGAAAGTGGTTCTACAAGAACGGAATGGGCATTGGTTGAAGACAATCATCTCGTACAACGTGTGTTTACCGAAGGGCTAAACCCTTTCTTCCAGACTAGAAGAGAAATTAGCAGAAGCGTCAGGTTGGGACTACCGGAATCATTCTTCAAAAAAAAACTGGATCAAGTATATTACTATGGTGCCGGATGCAGTTCATATGAAAAGAAAAATATCTTAGGTGCCTCTTTAGTGGCACAATTCAAAACTCCCATTCAGGTTGAAAGCGATTTGCTGGCAGCAGCTCGTGGTTTATTTAAATGTGAAGCCGGAATTGCCTGTATCTTGGGTACCGGATCAAATTCCTGTTTTTACGATGGTAAAATTATAGTCAAAAATGTGAAAGCTGCCGGATATATTTTAGGAGATGAAGGCAGTGGAGCCGTTCTTGGAAAACTTTTTTTAGCCGACCTTCTTAAAGGACTAGCTCCCAAAGAATTGGCAAATGAATTTCATGAGAAGTTTCGTATCTCGGTCAATGATGTCATGGAATCTGTATATAATCTCCCTTTCCCTAATCGTTTTTTAGGAACCATTGCGTATTTCTTAGGAGATTATATGGATAATGAATATGTATATAACCTATTAACTAACAATCTCCGTAGTTTCTTTAACCGCAACGTATGCCAATACGATTATATAAACTATCCCATCCGCTTTGTAGGCTCACTAGCTTATGCGTATCCAGATATTTTACAAGAAGTAGCACAGGAATTCGGAGTAGAGATAGATGTTATAGAAGAAACACCTATGAATGGTTTAATCGAGTTTCACTCCATGAACATCGAAGAGTCCTAAAAGCGCGCACAATATCTAAAAAATGTTTCTAAACCTTAAGAGCCATCGCTTATAAATGTATTCACAGATCATTTTTATAAAACAGAGAAGCGTCATAATGTGAATATATAAATATAAATCTAAATTATATAAAATATTTGTTCTTGATATTAAAATAAAATATATCTTTGCCATAGTAGAACTCCAAAGAGTCTCTAAACCTTTGTTAATAATAAACAATTTATCTCTTAAAAGAATCAACAAAGCCAATTGATATTAATTAAACTAGCCAAAAACAAGGATTAACAGGACTTATTAAAAACAAATAGAGATAACATAAAAATTAAAACCTTTAAATGAAATGCCTATGATAAATAATTATCCAAACCAAGGATAGCTTAGCCTACCCTCCTATTTTACCTTTACCTGCATTTTCCTGAGAAATCAAATGAAAAACAAAACAATTAAATCATCTATCTTTTATGAATGAAGATCGCAAGAAACGAGGATTAGCGAACAGCAACCTTCTTATAGCCATGGCTATTACTACCTTAATTATAGGTAGCAGCAATGCAATGGCTAATCAAACTGCTTCCGGCAGTAGTTACAAGGTGACTGAACAAATGCAAATACAAACCGTGACGGGTGTAGTAGTAGATGCAAACGGCGAACCGATTATTGGTGCCAGTGTCGTAGAGAAAGGGACAACCAATGGGATTGTAACCGACATAGATGGCAAATTTTCACTAAATGTAAAAGTAGGTACCACTCTGCAAATCACATTTGTAGGATACCAACCACAAGATGTGAAAGCAACTAAAAGCATGAAAGTTGTCCTGAAAGAGGACAACGAATTACTAGATGAAGTGGTAGTGGTAGGTTATGGAACCCAGAAAAAGGCAAACCTTACCGGAGCAGTATCCACTGTAGATGTCAGCAAGACTTTGGAAGCCCGTCCACAATCCGATGTGTCCAAAGCTCTGCAAGGTGTAGTACCGGGATTGACCATCACTAATACCAGTGGAAAACTAAACAGCAAACCAACCATGACTATCCGTGGTACCGGAACACTGAGTAACAGTGCAACCAGTAACCCGCTTATTGTTGTAGATGGTGTGCCAATGGACGATATCTCATATTTAAATACACAGGATATCGATAATATATCTGTTTTGAAAGATGCAGCCTCCACTTCTATCTATGGTACAAGAGCAGCATTTGGTGTTATATTAGTAACAACAAAATCTGCAAAGAAAACAGATAAAGTCACAATCAATTATACCAATAATTTCTCCTGGGATACACCAACCATACTTCCGAACTATCCGGATGTAGCTACACAGGCCAGAGCTTTGCGTGCGGCCAACACTCGTGCCAATCTCGAGAATGAATTGTTCGGTATGTACATGGATGACAATTTCATAGCAAAAGCTGAAGCTTGGAAACAAAGACACGGAGGTAAAAAAGCCAGATATCGCGAAATGATTCCGGGTGATGATTTTGATTTGGGAGAAGATGGCAGCGCACTATATTATGCAGATTGGGATGTGGTCGGAATTATGTTTCGAGACTGGAAACCCGCACAAAGTCACAATATATCAATACAGGGAACCAGTGGAAAAACATCCTATTTTTTGTCCGTTGGCTATAATCACGAGGAAGGAGTGATGACATTCAACCCGGATAAGTTGAATAAATACAACGCTAATATGAATGTCACTTCCGACATAACAAATTGGTTACAAATCGGTGGCCGCTTCAGTTATAGTGACAAGGCATACACCACCCCTAATACCCGCCGTAATACTTATACGTATATGTGGCGCTGGGGAAGTTTCTTCGGTCCTTATGGTACTTATCAGGGAATCGATATGAAAAATGATATCGCATACCTTAAACAAGCAGGAGATGACAAGACTAATGACTCTTATACTCGTATAGGTGCCTTCTTAAAAGCAACTATTATCAAAGGGTTAACCTTGAATGCCGATTATACATTTAATATCAACAATAAAACGACCAAATCAGTAGGATTACCCGTAATATGTTGGAACTCTTGGGGAGGTAAACTAAATACTCCTACTACCGCAGCAGGAGCTAATGGAGATACATGGGTATATCAGAATTCAGTCCGCGACAATTCTTACGCATTAAATGTATTCGCTAATTACGAACTAACAGTTGCAAAAGACCACCATTTCAACTTTATGATCGGTGCCAATGCTGAAGAAGGTGAATATCAGAATCATTGGTCACAACGTAAAGGGCTATTGGATGATAAACTACCTGAATTCAACCTGGCAACAGGAGATCAAACTGTAGGTGGAACGCATAACGAATGGGGTACTGCCGGATGGTTCGGACGCATCAACTATGATTATAACGGTATCTGGTTGTTGGAATTGAACGGACGATACGACGGTTCATCCAAATTCCCATCAAGTGATCGCTGGGCATTCTTCCCTTCCGGCTCTGTAGGCTATCGTATCAGTGAGGAAAAATTCTTCGGGCCCATCAAAAAAGTAGTCAGCAACACCAAAATACGTGCCTCATATGGTGAAATCGGTAACCAGGCAGTAGGTAGCAACATGTACATTTCAACTGTCTCAAAACGAACAGACGGCAATACACACTGGTTGAACGGCAGTAACAAAGTGGTAGCTTACGATCTTCCTTCTTTGGTCTCTCCGACCTTAAAATGGGAACGTATTCAAACACTGGATATCGGTGGTGATTTTGGTTTCTTCAATAACGAATTGAACATATCTTTTGACTGGTACCAACGCACAACCAAAGATATGTTAGCACCGGGTCAGACAATGCCGGACGTGCTAGGTGCAGGTGCACCGAAAATCAATGCAGGTACCTTACGCACACGTGGTTGGGAATTAAGTATTGATTGGCGTCATCATTTCAATGAAGTAAACGTATATGCCAATGCCAGTATAGGTGATTTCAAGACTGTCATCACCAAATGGGATAACGACAGCCAACTCTTGAATGAAAACTATAGCGGTAAAGTATATGGAGATATATGGGGATTTGAGACCGATCGATATTTTACAAAAGACGATTTTAACGCTGACGGTTCTTATAAAGAAGGGATTGCTTCTCAGAAAAAATTAGAACAAGACGGATTTGTTTACGGTCCGGGGGATATTAAATTTAAAGATCTGAATAACGACAAAGAAATTAATGGAGGTGAAGGTACGGTAAAAGATCACGGAGACTTAAAGGTGATTGGTAATACCACTCCCCGTTACCAGTACGGCTTTCGTCTGGGTGGCGAATGGAAAGGAATAGATATTGATATGTTCTTTCAAGGTGTAGGCAAATGTGATGCATGGACACAATCAGCTTTCGTAATGCCAATGATGCGTGGTGCCGATGCGATTTATGCAAATCAAGCTAATTATTGGACAGATGAAAATCCGGACCCTAATGCTGATTTCCCACGCATGTGGCCGGGTAATGCAGGAAAAGGTACAGTCAGCGTACTTGATTTAGGTAATCATAACTTCTATCCGCAAAGTAAATACCTGGTAAACATGGCCTATCTACGTTTCAAAAATTTGACTATAGGATATACCTTACCAAAAGATTGGACACGTAAAGTTTACATGGATAAAGTACGCGTTTATTTCAGTGCTAATAATATTTGCGAACTTATAAATAAGAGTAATGCTCCTGTAGACCCGGAAGTAAATACTTCTGAAGCTATAGCCAATGGTGGAAGCAGTGATTACGGCAATGGAACTTGGGGACGAGTAGACCCGATGTATCGTACCGTATCGTTCGGTTTACAAGTTACTTTCTAATATACCATAAACAATTAATAGCGAATTATATGAAAAAAATTAAATATATAGCATGTCTGCTGTCATTGGCTGTAGTATCCGGTTGTGACAGTATCTTAGACAAAGGTCCTCTGGACTCTTTTACCAATGATAACTTTTGGACCGGTGAAGGAAATATATCAGGATATGCAAATGCATTCTACGAACAATTCTTAGGATATGGTAACGGCAATGGTTACGGTGATTTCTATTTCAAGACATTATCTGACGATCAAGCCGGAATGAGCTTTGCCAAATGGACTTATCCGGACAATGCACCCTCAACAAGTGCTACCTGGAAAAATGGCTGGATTGAGGTTCGCCGCGCTAACATTATGCTCGAGAATGTACCAACAGTTGCTTCATTGGACGAAGCAACCAAAAATCATTGGCTCGGAGTAGCCCGCTTAATGAGAGCTTGGCAATACTATCACTTAGTACGTATGTATGGTAATCTACCTTGGATAGACAAAGCACTTAACATCAACGATGAAGGAGAAATATATGGCAACCGCGAGGATCGGGATATGGTGATGGACAAAGTGCTGGAAGATCTGGACTTTGCGGTAACCAATATCAAAGATATTTCCAGTAAAACGACTTGGAGCCGTTCATTAGCCAACGCAATGAAAGCTGAGGTATGCCTCTACGAAGGCACTTTTCGTAAATATCGCAAAAATGAAGATGGACAGCAAGCCCCCGATGCAACAGGTGCTGCCAGGTACCTCACAGCCTGCAAAGAAGCATGTCTGGCCGTTATGAGCAAAGGTTATAAATTAAACACCTCTTATCAGGGGAATTATAACTCGACAGATTTAAGCAGTAATCCGGAAATGATTTTATACAAAGCATACAAAGAAGGATTACTCATGCACTCCACTATCGACTACACATGCTCATCCACTCAAATCAGCGGTATGAGTAAAAATGCGTTCGAATCCTACCTGTTTAAAGATGGTAAGCCCATGGCATTGACTTCTTTGAATAAAAGTGACGAAGCACCTTTCCAATACGGACATTTATCTTTAAAAGACATTCTCGCTGTCCGAGATAGACGACTGGCCCAAACAATTGATACAGTACTCCTGTATAATGGCAGAGGATTTACACGATTTAACACCGGCATGGAATCAACTTCTTCGACAGGTTATGGAGTGGCTAAATACGATAATGAAGCTATCCCGGAAGGTTTTAGAAGTCAATCAGGAAAGAATTATACTCATGCTCCTTTATTTTGGTTGTCAGTAATTTATTTAAATTATGCGGAAGCCTGCGCTGAATTAGGTAATATCACTCAAGATGACTTGGATAAATCTATCAACTTACTAAAAGACCGTGCTGGATTACCACATCTAAACCCTATCGTCGGTTTCAGTGATCCTGCAAATAACCATGGGGTTAGCGATTTAATCTGGGAGATTCGTCGTGAACGCCGTTGTGAACTGATGTTCGATAATGATAATCGATATTGGGATTTAATACGTTGGCATCAACTCGATAAATTGGATACAACCAAATACCCCGATATCATCTTAGGTGCTAACGTAGCCAATGACATGGATGGTTGTGAAGCCAATAAAGTTGGTAAATATATTGACGGAAGTAAAGATGGTAGTCGTATATACGATAAAAAACATTATTTATATCCGATTCCAACCGGACAAATAGCTTTAAATCCACAATTAGCCCCCAATAATCCGGGTTGGTAATCAACAATACCTGGTAAATACAGAGATTCTTCCTGTTTCCATAGTCTTGATAGCTATGGAATTAGGAAGAATTTTACACCTTTAGCTAAAAAGTTTTACTCTGTAACAACCAATCTGTAAATTATCAATTATAATATAAAATATTTCTAAATAATTGTTTTTGATATTAAAATAAAAAGTATCTTTGCTACAACAAGAACTTCCTCCTAATACTATTTTTATGAAAAAGATCCTACTCATAGTCGTCTTATTATGTAGTACTCTCTTTGCTCAAGCACAAAAGAGCGATGTAATTATAGGTGCTGAGCAGACTAAAGCATATTTTCCAATTCTAAAAAATAAACGAATTGCTATATTTTCCAATCATACCGGAATGGTGGGAAATAAGCACTTGCTGGATATATTATTGGAAAACAACTTTAATGTAGTTGCAATTTTTTCACCAGAACATGGTTTCCGTGGAAATGCTGATGCCGGGGAACATGTATCCAGTACAATCGATTCAAAAACAGGAGTACCCATTCTTTCTCTTTACAACGGAAAGTCGAAGAAACCGAGTGAAGCCTCCATGAAAAAGTTCGATATATTGATTGTAGACATACAAGATGTGGGGTTACGCTTCTACACTTATTATATATCTATGGTGCGTTTGATGGATGCCTGCGCAGAATATGACCGCAAAATACTGATTCTGGACCGACCAAATCCAAATGGCCATTATGTTGACGGACCAATATTGGATATGAAATATAAATCGGGAGTAGGCGGATTACCTATCCCCATTGTACACGGAATGACACTAGGCGAACTTGCCTTGATGGTCAATGGCGAACGATGGCTACCCTCTTCACGAATTTGCGACGTGACCGTCATTCCTTGTAAGAACTATACACACCAGACAATGTATCGCCTGCCCATTCCTCCTTCGCCTAACTTACCGAACATGAAAGCGATTTATCTATACCCTTCCATCTGTCTTTTCGAAGGGACTCCAGTAAGCTTGGGACGTGGCACCACTCTACCTTTTCAAGTATACGGCCATCCTAATATGACTGGATACAATTACAATTTCACTCCCCGTAGTATTCCAGGAGCAAAAAATCCGCCGCAACTTAACAAATTATGCCACGGAGTAAACTTGAGTAATCTTAGTGACGAAGAAATTTGGAAAAAAGGAATAAACTTAGACTACTTAATTGACGCCTATCATAATCTGAATATGGGAGATCGTTTTTTCAGACCTTTTTTTGAATTACTGGTCGGTACCGACTATGTACGTAAAATGATAGAAGGAGGTAAAAGTGCTGATGAAATAAAAGCAAGATGGAAAAGAGATGTCGAAAGGTTCAAGATACAACGAAAGCCTTATCTACTCTATCAAGACAACTGACTAGCCCTAATAAAATATTTCATTCATTAATCTGAAAAGCATGACACCTGTAGCGGTATTAATCACTATTGCCTCCTACTTCCTGATCCTGTTTACCATTTCGTACATTGCAGGAAGAAAGGCTGATAACGAAGGCTTCTTTGTGGGTAACCGCAAATCAGCTTGGTATGTAGTGGCTTTCGCCATGATCGGCTCCAGCATATCAGGAGTTACTTTTGTATCAGTTCCGGGTATGGTAGGCATCAGTAATTTTTCATATCTACAGATGGTATTGGGATTTGTAACCGGACAAATTATTATCGCCTTTGTTCTGATACCCTTATTCTACCGGATGAACCTTGTATCTATTTATGAATACTTAGAAAACCGTTTCGGTACCTCTTCTTATAAAACAGGCGCATGGTTCTTCTTCATTTCCAAAATATTGGGAGCAGCCGTACGTTTATACCTCGTATGTCTCACATTGCAACTTCTGGTTTTTGAACCTTTCCACATGCCTTTCATCATGAATGTAATTCTCACTGTGGCATTGGTTTGGCTCTACACATTCCGCGGAGGAGTTAAATCGTTGATCTGGACCGATTCACTGAAAACATTCTGTCTGATAGTATCTGTTGTATTATGCATTTACTACATTGCCACTGATCTTAAGCTCAGTTTCACAGAAATGTTTTCCACTGTTTCAGATAGTGCTTTGTCACACATGTTCTTTTTTGATAACGTGAATGACAAACGTTACTTCTTCAAGCAGTTTTTGGCCGGTGTGTTTACAATGATAGCTATGACAGGACTCGACCAAGACATGATGCAGCGTAATCTGAGTTGCAAAAACTTTAAAGACTCACAAAAAAATATGATTACCAGTGGCATTTCCCAATTTTTTATCATTCTTTTATTTCTAATGCTGGGGGTACTGCTCTATACATTCACATCACACCAAGGTATCACAAATCCGGCAAAGAGCGACGAACTTTTCCCCATGATCGCTACAGGAGGGTATTTTCCTATCATCGTAGGCATCCTGTTCATTATTGGACTGATTTCATCCGCTTATTCTGCGGCCGGATCGGCCTTAACAGCACTGACAACCTCGTTCACTGTAGATATCTTGGGAATCAAAGGAAAGACGGAAGACACTGTACGAAAAACACGTAAGAAGGTACATGTCGGCATGGCCATAGTCATGGGAATTGTCATTTTCATATTCAACTTACTGAATAACACCAGTGTCATCGATGCTGTTTATATCCTTGCCAGTTATACCTATGGCCCCATCCTGGGATTGTTTGCTTTTGGCATTCTCACAAAAAGACAAGTACGCGATCGATACATCCCATTAGTATCTATCCTTTCACCCATCCTCTGCTTCATTTTACAAAAAAATTCGGAGACTTGGTTTCACGGCTATCAATTCAGTTATGAGCTATTGATATTCAATGCCTTGTTTACTTTTATAGGTCTGTGCTTTTTGATTAAAAAAACAATTAACTTAACATAATAATGAAACCAATCCTTACCTCCCTGATTCTGCTGCTTACAGCCGGCTTATTCCCACAAGCCGCAGCAACCCAAGAGCTATCTAAGGAACTTCGTTCGCAGATAGGAGACTTTCTGAATGAAACTGCCCGGAAAGAAATCTCTGTAGGCAAAATCCATATCGATTCTGTTAATACAGAAGGAAATGACTTGATACTTTTCGCTAACATAAACTGTTCGTATATTCCCTTCCGCACAGACAATGTTACTAAAATTTACCAAGGCATCAAAGCATTACTCCCTCCAGAGCTAGCAAAACGCAAGTTACAGATCCGGACAGACCACCATGCCATCGAAGAGCTAATTCCTCTGGCACTTCGTAACACAAAAGGGAGAAAAATTCCGACATTTAGCTACAAAGCAGATATACCTCTGATTACCCGATTATCTGTTCCTTATACCCCCACAAACGGATTGCAAAACCGTCACATTGCTCTATGGCAAAGTCACGGCTTTTATTACGAATCCAAATTGGATCGCTGGGAATGGCAACGTGCACGAATCTTTCAGACTGTAGAGGACCTTTATACTCAGAGTTATGTACTTCCATTTCTTGTTCCAATGCTCGAAAATGCCGGTGCAACAGTACTTCTTCCTCGAGAAAGAGACCCACAAACTGTTGAAATCATTGTCGACAACGATAGATGCAGAGACGGACATTCGGTTTATTCAGAATTAAACGGAAGTAAAATGTGGAAAAACGGGAAAGAAGCAGGATTCGCCCACTTAAAGAGAACGTATAAAGACTTCGAAAATCCTTTTCGTGAAGGTACCTACCGTCAAGTAGAAACCACCAAAAAAGGAACTGTAAGCGTTGCCGAATGGATACCTGAAATTCCTCGGGCAGGACGGTATGCCGTATATATTTCTTATAAAACAGTAAATAACAGCACGGAAGATGCCCTTTATACTGTCTATCACCAAGGCGGTAAATCACAATTCAAGGTAAATCAACAGATGGGTGGAGGGACTTGGATTTACTTGGGAACCTTTAGCTTCGGTATCGGTAAAACAGATTGTAAAATCGTCCTTAGTAACCAATCGGCCAAAGAAGGACGCTTGGTAACAGCTGATGCTGTAAAGATAGGCGGCGGTTACGGCAATATTGCCCGAAGTATCTCCGAAGAAGGAGTTACGGTAAATACAAAAAGTTCGGACACAATGATAACCGATACCTATCATCCGAAAGCTCAGGTGAACTATCCATACGAGATTAGTGGCTATCCTCGTTTCTGTGAAGCAGCCCGATACTGGATGCAATGGGCAGGCATACCAGACAGTGTTTATTCAGACAGTCACGGTAAGAACGACTATACAGACGATTACAAGTCACGTGGAATTTGGGTGAATTACCTCGCAGGAGGTTCTGCTGCCAACCCAACAGAAAAAGGACTAAACATCCCGGTGGACATGGCTTTCGCTTTCCATTCGGATGCCGGTACCACTTATGGTGACACAATTATCGGCACACTCGGTATCTTTCATACTTCGGCTTATAATGGTGCATATGCAAACGGTGCCTCACGATATGCCTCACGTGATTTATGCGATCTGGTACAATCAAATATCGTGAAAGATATCCGTACCTTGTATGAACCCGAATGGACACGCCGGGGAATGTGGAATCAATCTTATTACGAAGCACGTGTACCGCGAGTACCAACGATGTTATTAGAACTACTGTCACACCAAAACTTTGCCGACATGCGTTACGGACTTGATCCTCGTTTCCGCTTCACCGTCAGTCGTGCCATTTACAAAGGAATTCTACAATTCATCTGCTCCCAATATAAAATGGAGTACGTAGTACAACCTTTACCCGTCGATCACATGAGTCTCCGCTTTGAAGAAGGCAACCGAATCAAACTTTCCTGGCAACCGGTAGACGATCCGCTGGAAACCACCGCAAAAGCCGACCAGTATATTGTGTATACGCGTATCGGGGACAGCGACTTCGATAATGGTGTGATTGTAAATTCTCCAACCTATCAAACGGTTATCCCTTCAGGGGTGGTTTGTAGTTTCAAAGTGACCGCCTTAAACAAAGGGGGGGAAAGCTTTCCATCAGAAATCCTTTCTATCGGAAAAACTTTTAACGACAAAGGAACTGTATTGATCATAAACGGATTTGACCGGGTCTGTGCTCCCGCAGATTTTACGGCAGACGCAGATACTTTAGCCGGATTCTTAGACGAGCTAGACCACGGAGTACCCTACAAAACCGACATAAGTTACATCGGTCCGATGAAAGAGTTTCGCCGACAGATACCATGGATGGATGACGACGCCTCCGGATTTGGTGATAGTTACGGTACACACGAAACAATGGTAATTGCCGGCAATACATTTGACTACCCTGCTATACACGGAGAAGCGATTTTGAAAGCAGGCTACTCGTTTACATCTTGCAGTGACGAAAGTATCGTCCATCCAAACTCTTCTCCTAAAGAGAGAGAAAAACAAATCTGTATGAATGACTATAAATACGTAGATCTTATATTAGGGAAACAATGCCAGACAAAAATGGGACGTGGTGGAATCCGCCCATTGGAATTTAAAACATTTAGTAAAGAGATGCAGAATGCCATCACAAACTACTGCCAGGCAGGAGGTAATTTCTTCGTATCAGGCGCCTATGTGGCATCGGACTTATGGGATAATCGTCTGGTGAAAGCCAATGAAGAAGACAAAAAGTTTGCTATGGAGGTATTGAAATACAAATGGCGTGTAGGACAGGCTGCCCGCAACGGAAAAGTAAAAAGTGTAGCCTCTCCATTCCCGGAAATCACAGGGAGCTACACTTATTATCAAGATCTAAACCCGGAATCATATGTCGTAGAGTCGCCAGATGCTCTTGAACCGGCTGCACAAGGTGCATTCACTATACTGCGATATTCGGAAAACAATCTGAGTGCCGGCATAGCTTATAAAGGGAATTATAAAACCTGCGTACTGGGATTCCCATTCGAAGCGATACGTACAGTCACAGAAAGAGAACTATTGATGAAAGCCATACTGACTTTCTTCGAACACTAAAACAGAAGATTCTTAACCACCTTTTTATAAGGAGTTTACCCACAGGATCTAAAGTTATATAAACAGTAAAGTTATAACAAATAAAATCATCATCTATGAATAGAAGGCTTTCTATATTCGTAATCATTTTGTTTTTCCTGTTACCTGTTGCCGCACGGGCACAGGTAACAGGTTCTTTCCGCTTCGCACAGTTGACAGACATACATCTCAATCCCAACAATCCGAAGCCGACAGAAGACTTGAAACGTTCCGTCGAACAAATTAACGCCACACCGGGAGTAGACTTTGTATTAGTCACCGGAGACCTTACCGAAGAGGGTGATCGCACGACCATGTTAGTTGTAAAATCTATCCTGGACCAACTGAAAGTGAAATATTACGTTATACCGGGCAACCACGAAACAAAGTGGAGTGATTCAGGTTGCACTGCTTTCAGCGAAATATTCGGGGGAGAACGCTTTAAATTCGAACACAAAGGATTCTTGTTTTTAGGGTTTAATTCAGGACCACTGATGCGTATGGCCTACGGGCATGTAGTACCGCAAGACATCACATGGATGAAACAAGAAATGGATAAAGTTGGAAAAGATAAGCCTGTAATCCTGGTCACCCATTATCCTATGCAGGATGGGGATGTGGACAATTGGTATGATGTTACCGATGCCGTACGTCCATACAATATCCGCACTTTTATCGGAGGACACTATCATCGTAATCGTTTCCTCTCATACGACGGTATACCAGGCATTCTTACCCGCTCAAACCTACGTGACAAAAACGGTGCAAGCGGCTATAGCATTTTTGATATCACTCCGGACTCTATCATTACTTACGAGCAACGCATGGATGAACCAATGAAACGCTGGACTGCCCTATCACTCACCAAATCTTATTATAACCGTACCGGAAAGGCAGTGAAATATCCCAGTTTTTCGGTGAATAAAGAGTATCCACAAGTAAAAATAGGCTGGCAGGTGCAGACCGGTGTCGGCATCTATTGTTCACCTGCCCTCTGGAAAGGCAGAGTTTATGTAGGCGATGACTTGGGTTTCCTAACTTGCTACACCCTGAAGGAAGGACGTAAATTATGGAGTTTCCAATCAGGGAAACGCATTGTGGGCACACCTGCCGCAACCGACGGGATTGTGGTTTTTGGCTCCGCTGACCACAACATCTACGGATTGGATGCTGTAACCGGTAAAGAACGCTGGAGGATTACGGTTGCCCAACCGGTATTGGGAGCGGTAACTATTGAAAAAGGTATCGCTTACATAGGTGGCAGTGATTCCACTTTTCGTGCCATTCGCATCAAAAATGGTAAAGTAGTATGGACTTATACCGGTATCAAAGGTTACATTGAAACAAAACCTCTGGTAGAAGGTGACAAGGTCATATTCGGTGCATGGGACAATACTCTCTATGCTCTCAATAAATCCAACGGCAAGGAACTCTGGAAGTGGACCGGCGGACTGACCCGTATGCACTTCTCCCCTGCTGCCGTATGGCCTGTAGCAGCACATGGAAAAGTATTCATCACCGACCCACAACGTGCCATGACCGCTATCAGCCTAAAAACAGGAAAAACAGTTTGGCGTACCTTCCAGTCAATGGTTCGAGAAACAATCGGTCTATCCGCAAACAAAAATCAGATTTATAGCAAAACGATGAATGACAGTATCGTATGCTATTCCACCATCAGCGACACTCCGAAAGAGATCTGGGCATCTAATGTAGGCTTTGGCTACGAACATGCTCCATCCATGCAGATGGAAAAAGACGGCATAGTATTCAGTAGTACCAAAGAAGGACTTATCTTTGCATTGGATGCAAGTACCGGACAAGTATTGTGGAAACATAAGATCGGCAATTCACTGATTAATACCGTACTCCCCATCAGCCGCCATCAAGTACTGTTTACAGCCACCAGTGGTGAAACAGGCTTACTTGAGTGGAAAGAATAAAACAAATCAAAACATAAGCATATATGAAATCAACAATCAATTGCTTCATCCCTTACACGGGAGCAGCACAAGCAGAAAGAACAGTTCAAGGATTACAAGCAACAGGTTTGGTGAAAAAAATCTACCTTCTTGTCACCTCACCCAGCTTCGATCCACTACCAGGATGCGAACTACTTTATGTAGACAAGCTTACCAACAGCGCCTCCATGTACGCCATTGCTACCTATTCGGATGCAAGCTACACATTACTTTATACCAAATATACATCACTTGAACTGGGACTATTTGCCCTTGAACGGATGATTCACATTGCCGAAGATTCGGCTGCCGGCATGGTATACGCCGACCATTATCAAGTGACAGAAGGTAAACAGAGTAATGCCCCGGTCATCGATTACCAGTTCGGAAGCCTCCGTGACGATTTCAACTTCGGTTCTGTCCTCCTTTTCAAAGCCTCAGCCTTGAAAGAAGCCGCCAAACGAATGAAATCCGACTATGACTTTGCCGGATTCTACGATCTGCGCCTTAAACTTTCACAGAAATATCCATTAGTACATATCAATGAGTACCTTTATTCGGAAGTAGAAAACGATACCCGAAAAAGTGGTGAAAAAATATTCGACTATGTAGATCCTAAAAATCGTGACCGACAGATTGAGATGGAAGAGGCATGTACTGAACATCTGCAAGAGATAGGCGGTTATCTGAAGCCTGAATTCCAGAAAATAGAATTCAACACCGGCAACTTCCCACACGAAGCTTCTGTAATTATTCCGGTACGCAACCGTATTCGTACCATACGCGATGCCATCCGTTCAGTACTCAGCCAGAAAGCAGATTTCAAATTCAACCTGATCATTATCGACAATCACTCTACCGACGGTACCACCGAAGCCATTGATGAATTTAAAGACGATGAACGCCTGATCCACTTGATTCCCGAACGTAATGATTTGGGTATAGGCGGTTGCTGGAATCTGGGAGTTCACCATCCTCTTTGCGGTAAATTTGCTGTCCAACTTGACAGTGACGACGTATATGCCCACGATGGTACTTTGCAGGTCATGGTCAATGCATTTTACGAACAAAACTGCGCTATGGTAGTAGGCACCTATATGATGACAGATTTTGATATGAACATGATCGCTCCGGGCATTATTGATCACAAAGAATGGACACCAGAAAACGGGCGTAACAATGCACTACGCATCAACGGGTTAGGTGCTCCTCGTGCATTCTACACACCAATACTCCGTGAATTGAAGGTACCCAATACCAGCTATGGCGAAGATTACGCATTAGGACTGAATTTCTCACGCCAGTATCAGATCGGACGCGTATACGAAGTCGTTTATCTATGCCGCCGTTGGGATGATAACTCGGATGCCTCTCTCGACATCGTAAAGATGAATGCTCACAACCTTTACAAGGACCGCATACGCACTTGGGAATTACAGGCACGAATTGCATTAAATAAGAAACAAAGATGAACAAAGAAATAGAAACTCTACTGAGCGAACAGCTCTCCTCTTGGGAGACGGCACAAAACAATTACGCTGCCCTGAAACGGGTACGAATAAAAGATGTGAAAGTGAACGGTTGCCTGTACAGAATACAGTTCAACCCGGCACGTATTGTTTCTTCTGCTGCCAAAGTAGATAGTAAATCGATTCAAGAGCGTAAATGCTTCTTGTGTCCGGCCAATCTTCCACCGATGCAAAAAGGCATTCCTTTCGGAGAACACTACCAGATATTGGTCAACCCATTTCCTATCTTTCCCAAGCATTTGACAGTTCCCGAACTACAACATGTTGAACAGCGTATCTTACATCGCTTTAGTGATATGCTCGACCTGGCTACTTATGCCGAAGATTATATAATCTTCTACAATGGTCCCCAATGTGGTGCATCGGCTCCCGACCATCTGCATTTTCAAGCAGGTAATAAAGGTTTTCTACCTATCGAACAAGAGTGGAAAGAGAAAAGAGGAGAGAAAGTAATCACCTGTAAAGATGCTACTCTTTGGGCACTAAACGATTACCCCCGTGCAACTCTGGTAATTGAGGCGGGAAGTAAAGAAACAGCTATCATGCTGTTCAATACCGTATACCAGGCCATGCCCTCAACATCGGGTGAAGATGAGCCTATGATGAATGTATTGGTATGGAAAGAACAGAAAAATTGGATTGTCTGCATCTTTCCCCGCAACAAACACCGTCCCTCCTGCTACACAGCCGAAGGGGATACCAATATCCTGATCAGCCCTGCATCAGTAGACATGGGGGGAGTGTTCATCACTCCACAAGAAAAGGATTTTGAAAAAATTACAGCAAATGATATTGCCGACATTCTCGGTGAAGTATGCCTGAAACCGGCAGCCTTCCGCATATTGATAGAACGCATAAAACAACAATTATGAAAGAACCCAAAGTACAGGTCGGCATTTTATTCGAACCTCAAATCAAATTCATACTGCTGACCCCCTATCATATCAACGGGGAAGAGGTCAGCGGCAAACAGATTGTGACCTATCATAACGGACACATCCTCTGGCAAGGGCATTCATATGACGAACTGCTGTTTGAGCCCCTACACGAAAAAAGCGATGCTTTTGAACTGCAGGATGTCACCATCGGTATCAATTTTCATTGGGAACGAAAGGAAAACCAGCGTTTTATCGGAGCACTGAAAATTATTGTAGAAAATAAAAAGTTAACGGGAATCAACGTAATTCATGTGGAAGATTACCTGACCAGTGTGATCTCTTCTGAAATGAGTGCAACGGCAAGTCTGGAATTACTGAAAGCACATGCTGTGATTTCAAGAAGCTGGTTATTAGCGGGGCTTTCCCTACCCTATTCCAAAGATAGAGAAAAAAGTAATACCACTCCCGAGAAAGTGCCCTACTCTACATCTTCTTTCTCACCCCTTGCACAAGAGGCCGAAAATAAAATTCTAATCCGCTGGTATGAACGTGACGCACATACTCACTTCGATGTCTGTGCCGACGATCATTGCCAACGTTACCAAGGTATTACCCGTGCCTCAACCGACATGGTGAGGCAAGCCATCTCTGCCACCCGAGGAGAGGTACTTATGTCGGAAGGAACTATTTGTGATGCGCGCTTCTCCAAATGTTGTGGTGGTGCTTTTGAAGAGTTTCAGTATTGTTGGGAAAATATCAGACATCCATACCTATCCAAACAAAGAGATAGCAAAAAAGCAACCGATCTACCCGATCTGTGTAAAGAAGCCGAAGCCGAGCGATGGATACGTACTTCTCCCGAAGCCTTCTGTAATACAAAAGACAAGAAAGTACTGTCTCAGGTACTGAATAACTATGATCAGGAAACTACCGACTTTTATCGTTGGAAAGTAGAATATGAACAGGAAGAACTGTCCAAACTGATTCTGAAACGCTCAGGAATTGACTACGGACAAATTCTCGACTTGGTACCAGTGGAACGGGGAACTTCCGGACGACTTGTCAGACTCAAAATAATAGGTACTAAACGGACCATGATCATTGGCAAAGAACTGGAAATACGTCGTACCCTCTCCCCATCACACCTCTATAGTTCTGCTTTCATCATTGATAAAGTAAACATCACAAACGGAATACCGGATCGCTTTATCCTTACCGGGGCCGGATGGGGACACGGAGTAGGACTCTGTCAGATAGGAGCAGCCGTCATGGGCGAGCAAGGTTATACATACGACACCATCTTGCTGCATTATTACATCGGGGCAACGATAGATAAACTTTATTAAACACACACCATTATCATGAAAAACAAAAATATATCACCGTGGGCATGGATTCCGACTCTTTACTTTGCACAAGGATTACCTTATGTAGCCGTAATGACTATCTCGGTAATTATGTACAAAAATTTGGGTATCTCCAACACAGATATCGCTCTTTATACCTCTTGGCTCTATTTACCATGGGTTATCAAACCTTTCTGGAGTCCATTTGTCGACTTATTAAAAACCAAACGTTGGTGGATAGTCAGCATGCAGCTATTGGTAGGTGCCGGACTGGCAGGAATCGCTTTCACCATACCTATGTCAAACTTCTTCCAAACGACCCTTGCCATTTTTTGGCTAGTGGCATTCAGCTCGGCTACACATGATATTGCTGCAGACGGATTCTACATGTTGGCACTCAACGTACAGGACCAGGCACTTTATGTAGGTATCCGCAGCACTTTCTACCGCATTGCCACAATTGCCGGCCAAGGCTTGCTGGTGATGCTTGCAGGTGGACTTGAAATATGGACAGGCAGCATTAAGTATGGATGGAGTATCACGTTCTTTATTCTGGCAGGACTCTTCCTCGCCTTCTGTCTCTATCATAAATGTATATTGCCAAAGCCCGACAGCGATAAAGCAGTAGTAGGTGAAAATAGTGCCAGTGCTATTTTCAGTGGATTCATAGAAACCTTCGCTTCCTTCTTCCGCAAAAAACAAGCAAGAGTTGCTATCCTTTTCATGCTATTCTACCGTTTTCCGGAAGCACAATTAGTGAAACTTATCAACCCATTCCTACTTGATCCCATTGACAAAGGCGGACTGGGGTTGACAACAACTGAAGTCGGATTGGTTTACGGTACTATCGGTATCATCGGGCTGACCTTGGGAGGCATTATCGGAGGTATCTGTGCAGCAAAAGGAGGACTTCAAAAGTGGCTTTGGCCAATGGCATGGAGCCTTTCATTGACTTGTCTCACCTTTGTATATCTAGGCTACTTCCAACCACAAAATTTTGTGATAATCAATCTATGTGTATTTATCGAGCAGTTCGGTTATGGCTTCGGGTTCACAGCCTACATGCTTTACCTCATTTACTACTCCGATGGTGAACATAAGACAGCACACTATGCGATCTGCACCGCTTTTATGGCATTGGGTATGATGCTACCGGGTATGGCTGCAGGTTGGTTGCAGGAACTGATCGGATACGAAAACTTCTTTATCTGGGTAATGGTTTGTTGTACCGCGACAATAGCCGTATGCGCCTTTATTAAGATAGATCCCAGCTATGGCAAGAAAGCAGAGGGTATTCCCCAAAAAACAAAATAAACCCATTTCTATTTACCGGATATTTAAAACATACTGAGAATATGACATATAGAAGAAGTATATTAAAGTTATTACTCACTTTTTTCGTCTTTATGACCTCCACTCTCCTCTCACGAGGAGCCGAACCGGGAGCAAGACCTCCGAGAATCCGTATAAAAACCGGAATTGAGGTCCTGAAAGAGCAAAACTTCAAATGCCTTGAAGGAAAGCGCGTAGGATTAATTACCAATCCGACCGGCGTTGACAATCATTTAATATCCACCATTGACATTCTGCACGAAGCACCCAATGTCAACTTGGTAGCCCTTTATGGCCCCGAACATGGTGTACGGGGTGATGTACACGCCGGTGATAAAGTAGATAACGCCAACGATTCCAGTACCGGATTGCCTGTTTATTCACTTTACGGCAAGACACGCAAGCCGACTCCCGAAATGCTAAAAGACATCGATGTGCTGGTATACGACATACAAGATATCGGTTGCCGTTCATTCACCTATATCAGTACGATGGGAGTAGCGATGGAAGCTGCCGCCGAAAATAACAAAGAATTTATCGTTCTCGATCGTCCCAATCCCATAGGCGGATTAAAAATTGAAGGAAATGTGGTAGAAGATGGATATATATCTTTTGTCAGCCAATTTAAAATTCCGTACCTTTACGGGCTTACTTGTGGCGAGTTGGCTCTGATGCTCAATGGCGAACAGATGTTGAGTAAACCATGCAACTTGCACGTTGTGAAAATGAAAGGTTGGAAGCGCAAGATGGACTACGTTCAGACAGGGCTGCAATGGATTCCTTCGTCTCCCCATATCCCGCATCCGCATTCCGCTTTCTTTTATCCGGTATCCGGGATACTCGGTGAACTAGGTTATATGTCAATTGGTGTAGGATACACCATTCCGTTCCAGATGTTTGCTGCCCCTTGGGTGGAAGCAGAGAAACTGGCAGATAACCTCAATCGCCTGCACCTGCCGGGAGTAATATTCCGGCCGATGCATCTCAAGCCTTTCTACTCAGTAGGTAAAGAAGAGCATCTGCAAGGAGTACAAGTGCATATTGTAGATTTTAACAAAGCCTCACTAAGCGAGATACAGTTTTACGTGATGCAGGAAGTAACCGCCCTCTATCCGGATCGTGCCGTATTCGACCATGCCGATAAAGAGCGCTTCCATATGTTCGATCTCGTCAGTGGCTCTAAAGAGATACGCGAGCGCTTCAGTCAACGCAACCGTTGGGAAGATGTCCGCGATTACTGGTACAAAGATGTCGACGACTTTCGACAGCTATCGCAAAAGTACTATTTATATAAATAAAAAACTGGGCTGAGTGCCGAACAAACAGAGAAACAATGAGAATGGAAAGAAACTACAGTGCGTTCTTGCAAGATATCGGACGATTTATCCCGCGAGACAGATTATTTACTGACGAACTCCATCGTTTGGCGTGGGGGACAGATGCCGGTTTCTATCGACTGATTCCTCAAATCGTAATTCATTCAATCAATGATGACGAAGTAATAGAAATCATCTATCTAGCCGACCGGTACAATATACCGGTTACTTTCCGTGCAGCAGGAACCAGCCTTTCGGGCCAAGCCATTAGTGACTCTGTTCTGATTATAGCCGGAAAAGGTTGGGAAAACTACGAGCTTTCACCCGACCACGAAAAAATCTATCTGGAGCCCGGCATTGTCGGACAGCGAGTAAACGAGATTTTAGCACCTTACGGACGTAAATTTGCCCCGGACCCGGCTTCTATAAAAAGTGCCATGGTGGGTGGAATCGTGATGAACAATGCTTCGGGTATGAACTGTGGAACACATGCCAACAGTGATAAAATGTTGCTATCTGTACATATCATATTTCCTGACGGATATTATCTCAATACAGATAGTCAGGAGTCACGTGAGAATTTTAAAGAAGATTATCCCGAATTCCTCCAGCGCATCTGCGAACTCCGCGACCAGATACGCAGTAACGAGAAGCTTAGCGCACGCATCCGCCACAAATATTCAATCAAGAACGTAACAGGCCTGAATATTCTCCCGTTCCTCGTATACGACGATCCTTTCGACATTATCGCTCACCTGATGGTAGGTTCAGAAGGTACACTGGCTTTCCTTGCCGGTGTAACCATGAAAACAGAGTATGACTATCCGTATAAAGCCAGTGCCATGCTCTACTTCAGCGATATCAAAGAGGCATGCCGTGCAGTGGTAGCTATGAAAAGACTCGTCAACGCAAATGGAGAATGGATTGTAAAAGGTGCGGAATTACTCGACTGGAAATCCTTGGCTTCAGTCAATGATCCGACAGGAGAAGGGTTGACCGCTGTCCTGACCGAGACCAAAGCATGTACACAGGAAGAGCTCAATCAGAATATCGCCATCATCGAGGAGGCATTAAAAGCATTCGATACATATATTCCGGTCCATTTTACGGATCAACCCGAAGAATATTCAAAATACTGGGCAATTCGGGCAGGTATTTTTCCATCTGTAGGTGGAACACGCCCTTCAGGAACGACTTGCCTGATCGAGGACGTTGCTTTTCATATCGAGGATCTTCCTGAAGCAACCGCCGAACTGCAACAGCTCATCGCCCGCCACGGATACGATGATGCCTGCATTTACGGTCATGCCCTGGAAGGCAATTACCATTTTATCATCAATCAGTCATTCAGCAGTGAGGCTGAGGTAAAACGGTACGAAGCCCTGATGAATGATGTAATAGATTTGGTAGTAGGCAAATATGATGGTTCACTAAAAGCCGAACACGGCACAGGAAGAAATATGGCTCCATTTGTAGAATACGAATGGGGAGAAGAGGCCTACGCAATAATGAAAGAAGTAAAACAACTCTTCGACCCCAAAGGATTATTTAATCCGGGAGTTATCTTTAATGATGATCCTCAATGCCATATCAAGCACTTCAAACCCCTCTCTCCATTGACAATAGGACAAGATACCCAAGTAACCCGACAGATAGACCGGTGCATCGAATGTGGGTTCTGTGAAGTAAACTGCCTGTCATGCGGATTTACACTCTCCTCACGACAGCGTATCGTTATTCAAAGAGAGATCTCACGCTTGAAGAAAAGCGGTGAGAATCCCCAATTACTGGAAACGTTATCTGAGCTATACCGGTATTCTGGTAACCGGACTTGTGCCGGCGACGGTTTATGTGCTATGTCTTGTCCGATGGGCATCAATACCGGTGACCTGACCCACATCCTGCGTCAGGCTGAGTTTCCTCCCGGAAGTACCGGTTACAGAGCCGGTAAGTTTGCTGCCAATCATTTTGCAGGAATCAAAAGTACTTTGCGCCCAGTATTATCACTTGCCAATGCGGCACATAGTTTACTGGGTACATCAACAATGACCTCCATTACCCGGAAAATGCACAGTGCGTGGGGACTCCCACAATGGACACCGGCCATGCCCAAAAGCTATAAAATACGGAAAAGCGATCAGACTCCGGCAATGAATAACAAGGTAGTCTACTTTCCCAGTTGCATCAATCAAACGATGGGGCTGGCAAAAGATTCTCCTGTAGATCAACCTTTGGTAAAACAAATGCTCTCCCTGCTTCAAAAAGCCGGATACGAGGTCATCTTCCCTCCTAAAATGGAAAAACTCTGTTGCGGAACCATTTGGGAAAGCAAAGGTATGCTGGATATCGCCGACAGTAAATCGACCGAACTGGAAGCCGCTTTATGGGAAGCCAGCGAACAGGGACGTTATCCGGTGCTTTGTGACCAAAGTCCTTGCTTACACCGCATGCGTGCCACTATCCAAAAGATAAAGTTATATGAACCGGCAGAATTCATTTATACTTTCTTGCGGGACAAACTGGAATTTACCCCAACCGACCGACCGATTGCCATACACATCACATGTTCCATGCGCAAAATGGGATTGGCAAATACACTAATCTCACTCGCAAAGCTTTGCTCAACCCAAGTATTCATTCCGGAAGAGGTCGGTTGTTGTGGTTTTGCCGGAGACAAAGGATTCACGCAGCCGGAACTCAACACTTATGCTTTACGCAAGCTGCGTCCGCAATTGACGAAAGCCGGTATCGGTATCGGTTACTCAAATAGTCGTACCTGTGAAATCGGTCTCGCCACCAATACCGGTATCCCCTATGTATCGATTGCATATCTGGTCGATCAGTGTACCGGCCTATAAAACAAAAAAATAACTTAACACTTAAATAAAAAACACAATGAATCAAACAGTCAACAAACGCCTACTCGCTCTTGATGTATTGCGAGGCATCACTATCGCAGGTATGATTATGGTCAACAACCCCGGCAGCTGGAGTTATGTATATGCTCCCCTTGGGCATGCGGCATGGATCGGCTTAACCCCGACCGATCTGATATTTCCTTTCTTTATGTTTATCATGGGTATCTCTACCTACATCTCATTAAGAAAGTATAACTTTGAGTTCAGCCACTCGGCCGCTTTGAAAATCCTTAAAAGAACCATCGTAATCTTTGCCATTGGTTTGGGAATCGCATGGTTCTCCATGTTTTGCCGTACCTGGAATTCACTCTCCGGTGAAGATATTTCATTCTTCTCCCGTCTGTATGAGTCGGTCTGGACTTTCGGCCACATCCGCATTCTGGGTGTCATGCAGCGATTGGCGCTTTGCTACGGTGCAACAGCCATCATCGCTTTAATTATGAAGCACAAATATATCCCCTATCTGATTGCCATCCTGTTGATCGGCTATTTCATCATCCTGATCAACGGAAACGGATTCGAATACAACAGCAGTAACATCCTATCAATAGTAGACCGTACCGTATTGGGTGAAGCACATATGTACAAGGATAATGGCATTGATCCGGAAGGTCTGTTAAGTACCATCCCTTCTATCGCACACGTACTGATAGGTTTCTGTGTGGGTAAACTCCTGATGGAAGTAAAAGATATCCATGAAAAGATAGAGCGTCTGTTCCTCATTGGCACTATTCTCACTTTCGCCGGATTCCTGCTTAGCTACGGTTGTCCCATCAGCAAGAAGATATGGTCACCTACTTTCGCTATCGTCACCTGTGGGTTGGCATCCAGTTTCCTGGCATTACTTGTATGGATCATCGATGTGAGAGGCTATACACGCTGGAGCCGTTTCTTCGAATCATTCGGTGTCAACCCCTTATTTATTTATGTGATGGGAGCCGTTCTCTCCATTCTCCTGGGCAGCATACTGATACCTTATGACGGAGGTAGCATCAGCCTACACGGATTCGTGTACAACGCAATTCTTCAACCCGTGCTTGGAGACTATCCCGGTTCTCTGGCATTCGCAATCTTGTTCGTAGGGCTGAACTGGTGTATCGGATATATTCTGTATAAGAAAAAAATATATATAAAAATATGATATTAATAGCAGACAGTGGTTCTACCAAGACCGATTGGTGTGTGGTAGAACATGGACAGTTGGTCCAACAGATTTTTACGAAAGGTACCAATCCTTTCTTTCAGTCTGAAGAAGAAATCAGTAATGAAATAGCAACTGCACTGATTCCTCAGTTAAAGACAAACAAGTTCGAGGCTGTTCATTTTTACGGAGCCGGTTGTGCTTTCCCCGACAAAATAGAGACAATGCGCAAAGCCATAGCCTCGCATCTGCAAGTTAGTGGAGAAATTGAGGTTAGTACGGATATGCTCGCTGCTGCCAGAAGTTTGTGCGGTCATCAACCGGGTATTGCCTGTATCATGGGTACAGGATCGAATTCATGTTATTACGATGGTAAAAACATTGTCACCAATGTATCTCCTTTAGGATTTATACTGGGCGATGAAGGCAGTGGTGCGGTATTGGGCAAACTGCTGGTAGGCGACATCCTTAAAAACCAGATGACTCCGGGACTTAAAGAAGAATTTCTGGAACAGTTCAATCTGACCCCCGCCGAAATCATCGACCGGGTGTATCGGAAACCATTCCCTAACCGTTTCCTTGCAAGTTTCTCCCCATTTTTGGTTCAACACCTTGACGAGCCGGTCATACGTGAATTGGTCCTTAACAGCTTCAAGAAATTCCTGAAGCGCAACGTGATGCAGTACGATTACCAGCACGCCCCGGTTCATTTCATCGGTTCTGTAGCATTCTATTACAGAGAGTTACTTTCCGAAGCATGTAAAATAATGGGAGTACACTTAGGAACCATTATCCAAAGTCCGATGGAAGGATTGATTAAGTTTCACGAGTAAAAATATGAATAAAGAACAAAAACATGAATAGTAATATAGAAAAATCAGATAAACCCTCCTTCATCAAAATCTCTGAGCAGCCCTCACTTTACGACGATCTTGAAAAGAAGTCGGTCCGCGAAATACTGGAAGACATCAATAAGGAAGACCAGAAAGTAGCTATTGCCGTACAGAAAGCAATTCCTCAAATAGAGAAACTAGTCACACAAATAGTTCCCCGAATGAAACAGGGGGGACGCATTTTCTATATGGGAGCCGGCACCAGTGGACGCCTCGGAGTACTCGACGCTTCAGAAATCCCACCTACCTTCGGTATGCCCCCCACATTAATTATTGGCCTGATAGCAGGCGGTGATACTGCTTTACGCAATCCGGTAGAAAACGCCGAAGATAATACGATCCGGGGCTGGGAAGAACTGACAGAACATAACATCAATGACAAAGATACGGTTATCGGTATTGCAGCCTCAGGCACCACCCCTTACGTAATCGGAGCTATGCATGCAGCCCGCGAGCATGGTATCCTGACCGGCTGCATCACCAGTAACCCGAACTCTCCAATGGCAGCAGAGGCCGATATCCCCATCGAAATGATCGTGGGTCCCGAATATGTAACGGGTAGTTCACGTATGAAATCGGGAACGGGACAAAAGATGATCCTGAATATGATCACAACCTCGGTAATGATTCAATTAGGACGCGTGAAAGGTAACAAAATGGTCAACATGCAACTCAGCAACCGGAAGCTCGTAGACCGTGGTACTCGTATGATTATTGAAGAACTCGGACTTGAATATGATAAAGCAAAAGCCTTGTTGCTGATGCACGGTTCCGTGAAAAAAGCAATAGATGCTTATAAAGCCGGATAACCGAACCACTCTAACCCACAATACCATTGAGCATGGAAAACAAAATCAACTTTTCTCCTCCCTCAACAAGAGAGGGGAAAGGTGTGAGGTTTTTACTCACTACCTTTTCAATATTGCTTTGTAGCCTGCAAGCTGTGGCACAATCTCTGCCACGTGTAGCTCCCGAACAAGTGGGCATGGACTCTCATCGCCTGTTACATGCCGATGAAGCTATTCACCGGGCAATCGATCACAAAGAAATACCGGGAGCCGTACTCGCTGTCATCCGTCATGGCAAAATGGCTTATCTCAAGGCTTATGGCAACAAACGAATCTATCCCAATGTAGAGCCGATGGAAATAAACACTGTTTTCGACATGGCTTCCTGCAGTAAATCTATGTCAACAGCTGTTTCGGTTATGATTCTGGTTGAACGAGGACAACTTCGTTTGCTCGATCGTGTCAGCTTTTACCTCCCCGACTTCCAGGAATGGCGGGGAGAAAACGGGGAGAAGAAGGATATTCGTATCATAGACCTTATGACACATACTTCAGGTCTCCCTCCTTATGCACCGGTATCCGAACTGCAGGAAAAATATGGTTTTCCCAACCCCAAAGGACTGATGGAGTATATTTCCACTTGCAAACGTGAATTTAAACCTCAGACGAAATTTCAGTATAGTTGCCTTAATTACATCACTTTGCAACATATCATCGAAACCATTACCGGGCAAAGCTTGCGAGACTTTGCAAAAGAAAATATCTTCGATATACTGGGAATGCAATACACGGATTATCTGCCCACCATACAACAGCAGGACGGAAAGTGGATCAATACGGTGGCCTGTCCCTGGATGGACCGGATTGCACCTACCGAAAAACAAAAAGACGGAAGCGTACTCTGCGGGCAAGTACACGATCCATTGGCACGTATCCTGAACGGAGGGATCTCCGGCAATGCAGGTATCTTCTCTAATGCAAATGACATTGGCATCCTCGCAGCCGCTCTTCTCAACGGAGGCGAATACAATGGTCGCCGCATCCTCAGCCCGCTGGGAGTAAAAACCATGTGTACAGTTCCCCGTGAGCTAACCGCATTTGGCCGTACTCCGGGGTGGGATATTTTCTCTCCTTATGCCTCAAACAAGGGTGATCTTTTCAGTCCGAATACCTTTGGCCATACAGGATATACAGGAACCTCCATCATCATCGATCCGGACAACGACACGGCCGTCATTCTGCTGGTTAACGCTGTTCATCCGGAAGACCGGCATAGCATAGTCCGTCTCCGTTCGTTGGTAGCCAATGCAGTAGCCGCCTCTATCTGTCCTCCCGCACAGGTATATACAGATCATTATTACAAACGCTTCCTGCAATTTGAAACAGAAACACCCATCAGCCCCAAAGATATTGTGATGGTGGGCAACAGTCTCACGGAAAATGGTGGGAATTGGAGCAAGCGCCTAAATAAAAAAAACATAAGAAATCGGGGGATCATCGGTGACGAAGCATTGGGAATCTGTCAACGTCTTTTTCAGATCTTACCGGGGACTCCCCAAAAACTTTTCCTAATGGCCGGAATCAACGATGTGTCACACGACCTGAGCACCGATAGTGTAGTCAGTTTGATAACCAAAGTCATTGAGAAAATCCAAACCGAATCACCACGCACCAAACTCTATATACAGAGTCTTCTGCCTATCAACGAATCGTTCGGACGATATAAAACGATGACCGGGAAAACTGACTTGATACCCGAAATTAACCGCAAACTTGAAGCACTTGCCAAAGAAAAGAAAATATCTTTTATCCACCTCTTTCCATTATTTACGGAGAAAAACAGCAACGTGATGCGAAAAGAACTGACTACGGACGGATTACACCTGACAGAAGAGGGGTATAGAATCTGGAGTAAAGCACTGAAACGGTATCTGTAGCAGATACCGTTTCAGATATATTCTTTGAGTGCCGCCATATCTTCCAACGTCACTACTTTCTTATTGATCGAAATCAGCCCCTCTTTCATCATCTTATTTATCTCCTTCGAGAGTGCCGGACGCGTCACTCCCAGATATTCTGCCAATTGAACCTGATTGTGCTCCAGCAAGGCTGTATCCGGAGAAATCTTATGCTCCATAAAATAATAGACCAAACGGCTGCGCAGCATCTTATAAGACAGGATACGCAGACGGGTAACCGTACATTTGTTGCAATTACCCGTCACACACAAGAAGCGATGCAACAAATCGGGTACAGAACTAATCAATTTAAAAACGGAAGTACGGGTAGCCATCAACAATACAGAATCTTCACTGGCAGTAAACGTAGCAGGTAAAAGATTCTTATCACCAAACAAATGAGGAGTGGCAAAAGCACGGGGAGCACGAATATCTTCTACTTTCACCAGGTTTCCCGCCACATCGACAATATTAACCTCCAGTTCCCCTTTCAGTAGCACATATAAATGATTGCAATAGGTATCCTGCTTCAATACGATCTCTTTTCTGGCAACCTCGTACACCGAAAGTTCCAGCTCTTGTGGCAGCCGACGTTGCAAACTGTTATCCATATCCTTAAACAAAGATATCTGCCACAAAATCTTTTGATATTCGTCTGTAAACTCTACTTTTACCACGATGCTTGTCTTTTGAGCAAAGATAGCATTTTCTCCCGTACCAATCTTACCACTTAGTAAATAAAATGCGTGGATTGATATTCAGTGTCAACCAGCCCCAGTCTTGCCAACTTTTATGGTTGCCTCCCTTTACTATATCCATATACTTAGTTCCAAGCATAGTAGAATAACCGGCAGTCAGTTTTACGTCTTTCATCAAAGTATAATCTACCTGCATATCCAATTCCGACCCCAGGCAGCGTCCTTCCTTACCATCTGTAGCCATAACGTCATATGTAGTAGAGAAGTGATGATAATTCAACGAGAAACTCAATTTCTTAGTCGGTTTAAAGTCTACGCTCAAAATCTTATCCCACAACCCCTTATTGTAAGCCGATGCATAGAAATAGTCCATACCTCCGTAAAATTTATGATGTGTTCCATATAACGGGTCAAAAGTGCTCACTTTTTTACTATCGGGATCGCCGCTAAGATAGTCCGTACCCAGACTTACGCTCCACTTCGGATCAATTTTATAACCGGCTTTCAGGCTAAACATATAAGCAGATACTTTCTTGTCAGCCTTATTCTTTCCGAACTGATAATAAGCGCTGCCATTGAACAGCCACGCTCCGGGCGTGTATACCCAATAAGTGCCCATTGTCTGCATATTAGCTGTTTTACCATTTCCCTCCGTACCCGTTTCAAATCCGGTATTCATAAAAAGCAGCGAAACAGTGAAATCTTTAGCCCAATGACCGTTATACCAAACCGTTTGCATCGTTTTATAAGGTTGCGCTCCGGAAGCATAATAAGTGCCTCCGTATGAACGGTTTTCATCATTCTGATTGAAAGCCAATATCAAATGCAACTTATGCAGTTTACTTTCATATCCCAATTTTAATGCATCGTGAAATCGCCCGGCCACATTCCAGTCCAGTCCGCCAAGCAGACGCTCATCATCATACGACAACGGTTGCCTTCCCAATTGCGCAAATAATCCTTTTGAGAAGTCAAGGCGAGCCCACGCTTCATGCAAAATAAACCTTCCATTCTTATCAATCTGAGGATCCTGCCCCCACACTCCTACGTGCTGTGCAGAAAGTCTCATCTGTAACCTGTCACGCTGATACCCCAAAGAAAGCCGGGCACGCTCGTTAACAAAGAAAGTGGGGTCTTCTCCTTCCGGACGAGGATTCAATACTCCATTACGGTATTCACCACGGGTACGTATCTGTGCATCAATTGTAAACAGATTCTCTTTCTGTTGCTGTGCAAAGACAGACAGTGGGGCTAAAAGCACAACTGTCCAAAATAGATTTGTGATTCTCATAACTCGGTTCTAAATTAGTAGTTAACGATTTATCAATTCAGATTATACGTATGTACGCTGGTCCCCTGTGCCGATGGCAGATAATTAATGCCATACCAGCACATCTGTAGTAATACGAAGCAAATGAGAAGTCCGACAAGCGCCGTACGCACTTTTTGCCTCCGGTTCATCCGAAAATGTATATAGCAAAGGTAACCGAGCCACGTAGCAGCTGCCCACGTTTCTTTGGGATCCCAACTCCAATAATGCCCCCAAGCTTCTTTTGCCCACAATGCACCAAACAACATTCCCAGCGTCATAAATGCCAGTCCCACATTGACCAGATTGTCACACAGTTCCATCTCACGTTCTTCCGGAGTTTTCTTTTTGATCCAAAGCAGATAAACAGCCATGACAGCCGCCGCTCCCAACATAGCGTAAGCAAACATATAAACAATAACATGCGGTGCAAACCAAGGACTCTGCAGAGCAGGCATTAAAGTTTTATTGTGTATCTCAGGCTTAAACAGATTGATACAGACGAACACCAGCGAAAGAATAAAACTGAAACTCAAAATCCATTTATATCGCCAGCGGCTATACGTTATGATACCTGCCAAAGGTAAAAAGAAAGAGTACCACAAACGGGTTTCACCCATCGTACGCATCGGAGGCCGTTCCAGAGAGATCCACATCCCGAGAATGAAGGCAAAAAAGACAGCCAATCCCGCTAATGTAGCCGTATAGACCATCCATTGCCGCTTTCCTCTCCAGGCGGCAACCGCACCGATTCCCCAGCATAAAAGTGCTACAATGGCAAAAATCACAAATTGATCCCAACTCATGTGTTGTCCTCCTTTCTTTTCTGTGACAAGGCAAACAGGCAGACAGCTCCCGCTATCATCATCCAGATACCGATATAAACGACCGGCAACCATGGATCACGAACCAGTTCGAATACGCTGATATCACTCCAACGCCCTTTCGACTCGTCATAACTCAATTGATATATTTTCCACCCTTCCAACTCAAAAGGCTTATTCACCTCAATCGTAGCCGAATCACGGCATCCCGATTCCGTATAAACCTTGACTTCGGATGCAAAACGACGGGGTTCACGTTCCGGCATCACCAGACTGGTCTGATCGTCAAGCCGGATAGCTTTATAAGGAAACATAAAACTCCCGCAACTCACCCATCCTTCACGCTGCTGTCCTGTCTTATTATTCACAGCTTTCAGATAAACAGCATAAGTAGCCCCCATTGAATGAAATTCTACAAAATTCAACGTATCCTGAGTCGCTACACTGGCAGCCAGAGGTATTTTCTTCTCGATACCAATTTCCCAATCAAGCAATCGTCCGGTATGAAAATTTTCTTCAATCAACAGGTTTTCCGGTTTCTTTGACGGTAATGCCTCACCTGTTTCATTATTTATCAGCATCAACTTCGGGGGGTATTCATCAATCGTAAAGTCCTGGAGTTCTATTGCCAGAGGTAACTCCCGCATTTTCTGGTTCTCGTCCAACGCGCGCCATTCTGCCTGTCCTGTTTTTGTAGTCATCCGCAAACGCTCCATATCGGCATTGCCCAAGATAGCACCGGTCAGTGCAAGGAACAGTCCCAAGTGATTCAATACAAAAGGAAAATCACACCAGCGGAAATGGTGTATCCTCCGAATTGTGGTCAGTCCCAACAAAGTGATCATCCAAAGGAACAACAGCACAAACGAACATGCCGACAACATCTGCGAAAACCCCAGCCAACTCTCAGCACCTAACAGAGGTACATCGGACTTCACTTGGCGAATCAGCCCCATCACTACAGTCAGCATCGCGACTGATACCATAGATGAAACGGCAGCCTGGCAGCTTCCCATCCACCGGATGAAATAACTCTTTTGCGAAAAGGCGTAGATCAGTAACAAGATAACAAGATACAATACTCCCACGCACACATTCATAGGGTATGAAAGAATGGAAAGCTCACATTTTCCTATCGTTATTTGCAGGAAAGTGCCTGTAAGAAAGAGCCCGCCACAGATAGCGAACCCCTCTTTATATCCCCAAGGTTTCTGCCACATAGTCTACAGTTTAGCCAGACGACCGTTGGCCCTCGCTTTCTCCAACCACTCAGGTACTATTGTTTTCAGGAATTTGTCTTTCGCCTTACGCTCCTTCTCCATATCCAGACCGATGTATTTCTGTGCTTTTTCCTTTGTCGAAATATCAGGCATCGGAACGTCAGCCGTGTAGCCGTGCTGAGCCAGTACTTTCGAAATAGCCAACCGGGCCTGCAAAGCCTTGTCAAGCCCATGCCCCAGAATACGTTGTATCTCTTGCGGAGCATGGAATGCGCCTCCATGCGAAGCTACTCCGAAATCCCATCTCCACTGAGCCTGGCGAATCAACTTTAATGCCTCTGCCATTTGGACATCTGTCGCACCCTTGTCCCATGCAAATTTAGCCTCAATATGTGCCTTAGCCAATTCCTGCTCCAAACGGCCACGAATTTCGTTCGCTTTACGCTGGCGATCATATACATTATTTCTTAAAGTCTCTTCACTCTCCCTATGACATACCTGGCAAGTCCGGTCGATCATAGCCAACGGACTTTGAATATGGTGATCGCTGAACTTCATGCCTCCCTCACTTTTGTAGGGCATATGACAATCGGCACACGATACTCCGCGTTGGGCATGAATCCCCATCTGAGAAATTTCATAATCCGGATGCTGCGCTTTCAGTATACGGGCTTTGCTCAACGCATGTGTATAATCAGCGAAGTCGGCCTCATCATAGTAGGCTTCCATATCTTCTACCGAGAATCCCTTATCCCAAGGGAAAGTCAGATATTTACCATCCCCCTTAAAATAGTACTCTACATGACATTGCGCACATACCAGCGAACGCATCTCCTGTGGAGTCGCTTTGTCTATATCTTTTCCCTGGCGGGCAAAAGCCTCCCGTAAAGCCGGACGGCTGATATGCAATTTCATATTTGTCGGTTCATGACAGTCTGCACAACCTATCGGATTGACAATCTCACTGCCGAAAGCTCCCCACTTGTTGTTATAAAACGAGTCCACTCCAATCGCCTCCATCATGCGAGGCACATCCGGACTCTTACAAGTCCAGCAGGTAGAAGGCTGCGGACCACTTTTATCATCCATCGGCGCACCGGTACGAAGTGAATGAGTAATGTCCTCAATGGCATGCATGTGCCCCCGTGGAGTCGAGTAATCCTTTGAAAATGCATATCCGGCCCATAGCACCACCATCTCAGGGCGCTGTTCAAGCACATCTACCGCTTCATTGCCATTAAACTCGCTTTTGAAATCGGTTTTTGCCGTTTCTTTCCACGTCTCGTACTGCCGGGGATAATTTTCTCCAAACACTTCGTTCCGGGCTTCTATTCCGGTAATCTCCACCCGTTTGTTATTGAAAACACTTACCGTTTCCGCCCTGCGCTCCATCAGTGAAGAGACTACAAGCCCGAGTACAAAAACGACTGCCATCGCTCCGCAGAACAACAGCCATCCCTGCCATGATTTCAGTTTCTTTTCCATAATTTGTTATCTTGATTTTTTATTTATTCTATCATCTTTCTCAACCACTCCGGTGTGGGAGAATCCGGATAAGGTACTAATGCGTCAGGAGTGGAGGCAGCACTGTTGCTTCCGCCATGCGGTACGTCCCGATGACAGTCCCAACAAGCTTTCCCTTCACCTACCTGAGACATCATATAATCTATTCGTCCCGTATTTACAAATTCCGTATTCAGTTGTGTATGGCAACGAATGCAATTGTTCATAATCACCTCCGCACTCTCTTTATTGGCCCGAAGCACATCCTTCTCGCCCCGTGTCAGAAATACAGCAACGTGACGCATGCCATCCATTCCCTTGAACACCCATTTCTTCACAGGATTTTCGTGGGGAACATGACAGTCATTGCACGTAGCATTCCTGCTATGCGAACTATGGAACCAGGTTGCATAATAAGGTCCCATGATGTGACAGTTGACACAGGCAGCCGGATCATCGGTCAGATAGGTATGTGCCCGGAGCATATAAAGAAAAAGAGCTCCTCCACCTACAACCATCCCTAAAAATATGATTGCAAGTACTTTCCATTTATGGGAAGGAAGTAACCACTGGATATATTCTCTTATTTTCATAGTATACAAGCTATGTTTTATGCAAAGGAAAGGATTTTCATTTATAAAAGATGTAATCCAGATTACATTTGCTTAAGAAAAATAAAACATACTAAAAAAAGGCGATAAGGAACAAACGCAACCCAATCCAGACTTTCTCTACATACAAAACAATATGTTATATTAAAGATATATATAAAAAAACAAGTGCAGACAAACATTGAAAAAATGAAATACCTAAACATTAATCACGGTTTTATTATATTTTCGTCCACAGACTTCTTTTATAAATTAGTCTAATAAAGCTACATCCAATTCACATCGACAAAAAATATCTAATTTTACTAGAATAACTAAAACAAAATGTATATTTGCAAAGGTAAATATTATCAAACCGAATATTGACATTCAAAAGACTCTAACATCAATATTTGAAATAAAATATAAGTTTAATAGAATCCTCTTTTTTTAACCAATTAATTTATTTACGTATGAAAAGAAATGTACTTAAAATTGTGATGCTATCAGCTGTACTTATTAGTTTATGCAATATTCTTATTTGTACATCTGTAGGAAAGAAATCAGTTGATGTCACCTTAAACAATGTTGAAGCTGTCGCCTCAGGTGAAAGTGGAAGTAATCATGGACGCCCTCTACTACAATCTACATCCGGTGCCTTTAAATGCTCAAATTGTACTGGCAAAGATTGTGGTGCAGCATGCTAAATCGAAATTGAGAGCTAACTAAGAACGGTAGGTCTTGCAAAAGCATAAGATTTAAAAGCTTTTAGTTAGCTCCCTATTAACAGCATTATCTTTTCTTACTGAAAGTATTCAAATAAAAATACAATAAACATGAGATTACGTTTATTTGAAATAATATGTGCCATATTTGCTCTATCCTCTTGTCATTCTGTACAGAAAGAGAATAATCTGGCTGAGACAAAAATCATAGTGGAGATTGACGGCTCAAAGGGAATACGCTTTTCTGACATATTTGAGCAAGTAGAATACATACCTTTAGAAACGACTGATTCTTCATTGATCGGAACAGTAGAACGTTTACGGATATTTGACGATCAAGTTTGTTTGTTATGTGACAAATCACTACTTATATTCAACAAACAAACAGGGCATGCAGAATTACAAATATCCAAATTAGGAGGTGCTCCGGAAGAATATCAATCTCTATATGATGTTTATATTGACAAAGAGACGAAACAAATAGAGCTATTGGACATGAATGGTAAAAAGATACAAAAATACAGTTTGAATGGTCAGTACAAAGGCTCTTTACCATTACCATTCATGTCGTTCTCTTTTACGAAAAGAGGAGAAACCGACTATTGGTTTTATAATAACAACTTACTATCTGACAAAACCAAATCAAAAGTTATCCACTGGAACACCAAGAAAGAAAGCATTTCGGATGAATTTTTTCCTATAGATTCACATCTTTCTAATTTCTTTTTCGTTGTTGAAGGTAACAATTTTGCCAATACAGAAGATGGACTGTTTTTCTTTTCCAATCCACCGGAAAAAATTTATTTAATGGATAATAAATTATCTCCTAAAGCCACATATATGCTTGATTTTGGTAAACACACCATTCCGGATGATTTTTATACACACAACTTTTCGGATATAATGGATTTCTCAACGGAAGCCAATAAACGGGAATATGTTTATTTTATAAACAATTTCTCTATCAATAAAGAGTGTGTACTTTTATCATTCTTTTTAGATAAAAAATGCTTTTGGAGTATTTACACTATTACAGATGGCGTTAATCACGTGGGAAACACCTTAGAAGATGATGTAAACTTGCTATCTGGCACTGATATTGATAATCTGAATACACTTTTTGCTACAGACAAAGAAGCCCTCTATTTTCTTCTGTCTTCAGATCAATTTATTGAAATGTGCAGAAACAATGACAAGTTTTCTAAGATGATAATTAACAACAACATTACAGAACAATCTAATCCTTTATTAGTAAAATGCACATTCAAGAAAAAACTACAGAATATTTAGCGATCATATGTATCTTGTTGTTATTGACATCGACAGTCCTACTATATCGTAAAACAAAAGAATGCCAAGTTTTAGAACAAAAAGTGAATGTACAAACGGCCAACAGTACGACACTACAAAAAATAATATCAAGGAATATGAAAGCAATCATATACTTCGACCATACCCAACTAAATGAGAACATCTTCTTATACACATATATAAACGGAAAAAAAGATTCAATACCCATTAAGAACGTACAGGATAAAAATATACTTTTTGTCCCAAAGCAAAGTTGCAATGTTTGCTATGATGAGGTATATGACGCATTACTCTATGCCAGAGATTCTTTGAATTATGATGTAATAACAATCACAGAGAAAGAAAAATATAATGAGGTCCGGAATATATTGCATGATATGGGATTTAAAGCAAGCATCTATTGTTTTGATACTCAATCATTTTGGCAATCCACTTCAATAGAGTACGCTCCATTTTTCAGCTATGTCGATAAACATCTAAAATGCTGTCATAGCTTTATACCGCTACCCAATTATCCTGAATATTCTTATTTATATTTACGAACCATCATTGAGAAATATGGTGAGAAGTGAGTTTGTCAAAACCAAAGTTTGTATCGGTCCTCTTGCATTTTCCGGATACAGACTCAATAATCAATTTTAAGACATGGGTACGATGAAAAGATTTCTCCATATATTTCAACCCGATTTTTTTATCCTCGGGCGAATATTTATCGAGCAAAAGTTCTAATGCCATACGTTTCTCCGCTTCTTCTAACTGGCAAATCATAGTTCCGCTGATAACGATACTTTCATATTCGGTACTAAATTGATTGGAAATTACCCGAGTATGCCCTACCACACAGAACGATACCCGATTACATCCATTAAGGATACGAAGTTTACGGCCTTCGGGAGCACAATGAAAATAGATAGACCTTTGTTTATCCCACACATAATTAATAGGAATGCCATAAGCATCTTCGTCGGGTAAGACCATGGAAAGCACCCCGTATTCCCCGTTCTCAAGCAACATCATAGCTTCGTTTTCCGGTAAAAGGCGATCTTTCCGCCTGATTAGATCATTGATATATTCCATTATCGAGATAAAAAAATATGAATATCAAAAAAACAAATACAGGCTACGAAAATAGCTTTATCTTCGTAGCCTGTATTCATTTAAAACAAATCAGCAAGCACTACTCATGCACAATTCGCTGTAATTGTATATCAAAAATCAAGGTAGAATATCCCGGGATTTTATCTTTATCCTTTGTACCATACCCCATTTCATAAGGTAAGTATATAATCCAGTGCTGACCTACTTTCATTCGTTGCAGAGTCTCTCCCCAACCACTAATGACAGATATATAAGCTGAAGTTTGTGTGGTACTCTTAAATGGATCTACATAACATTTCAAAGGTACATCAAAATCAGGATTTGGTTGACTACCGGTAAAATTACCATCAAAAGATTCTCCAAAGATATAGTATCCCCGATAGAATACCTCAACTGAATCCGTATAGAATGGTTGATCACCTAATTCTCTGTCAGCAGGTGTTTTATCTTTATAATAGATTCGTAACTTCGGATTTATTCCCGGCGCAAAAGCTTTCAGTTCCGGATCGGTTTTTTCATCAAATACCGTCTTCAAAGAATCGATATATCCTTCGTTACGTGCCCGCCAGTTATCAAACTTCGTAGCTTCTTTCGTCTCCTCACAGGAAACAAAGATAAGAGCCAGTAACAGCAACGGCAATAAATAGATTTTTTTGTTCATTCGCTAAAGGGTTATTGGATTGTTTTCAACAACGAGGTAATACTTACCCGGTCGGCAATGATATTATTCAATTCAGAGATTGCCACACGTTCCTGCTCCATAGTGTCGCGGTTACGTAGTGTCACACAGTTGTCTTCCAATGTCTGATGGTCAACAGTCACACAGTACGGAGTACCGATGGCGTCCTGACGACGGTAACGTTTACCGATACTGTCTTTTTCATCATACTGGCAATGGAAGTGGAACTTAAGATTGTCAATGATCTCACGGGCCTTTTCAGGTAGTCCGTCTTTCTTTACCAACGGCATTACAGCCAGTTTCACCGGTGCCAATGCAGCAGGCAATTTCAATACAACACGGCTTTCACCATTTTCCAATTGTTCTTCACAATAAGCAGCCGACATAATACTGAGGAACATACGGTCAACACCGATCGACGTTTCAATTACGTACGGAGTATACGATTCGTTCAGTTCCGGATCGAAATACTTAATGCTCTTTCCCGAGAATTTTTCGTGCTGAGAAAGGTCGAAATTTGTACGGGAGTGAATACCTTCTACTTCTTTGAAACCAAATGGCATCAAGAACTCAATGTCGGTAGCGGCGTTTGCATAGTGAGCCAATTTATCGTGATCGTGGAAACGATAATGATCGTCACCAAAGCCCAGTGCCTTGTGCCACTTCAAACGAATTTCTTTCCATTTCTTGAAATATTCCAATTCGCTGCCCGGACGAACAAAGAACTGCATCTCCATCTGTTCGAACTCACGCATACGGAAGATGAACTGACGGGCTACAATCTCGTTACGGAAAGCTTTACCGATCTGAGCGATACCGAAAGGAACTTTCATGCGGCCGGTCTTCTGTACGTTCAGATAATTGACAAAGATACCCTGTGCCGTCTCCGGACGAAGATAGATTTTCATCGAACCATCGGCAGTAGAACCCATATCGGTAGAGAACATCAGATTGAACTGACGAACTTCTGTCCAGTTCTTAGTACCGGAAATCGGGCAAGCTATTTCTTCGTCAACAATGATCTGACGGAGCTCTTCCAGATTGTTATCGTTCAGCGCTTTTGCGAAACGTTCGTGCAATGCATCACGCTTTGCCTGATGCTCAAGAACACGCCCATTGGTGCTGCGGAACTGAGCTTCGTCAAAAGCTTCACCAAATCTTTTGGCAGCTTTGGCCACCTCTTTATTAATCTTATCATCGTACTTAGCCAATTGATCTTCAATCAGCACATCGGCACGGTAGCGTTTTTTAGAGTCTTTATTATCAATCAACGGATCGTTAAATGCATCCACATGTCCGGAAGCCTTCCAGATGGTAGGGTGCATAAAGATTGCAGAGTCAATGCCGACAATGTTTTCGTGCAGCAACACCATGCTGTCCCACCAGTATTTTTTAATATTGTTTTTCAGTTCAACACCCATCTGTCCGTAGTCATACACCGCGCCCAGTCCGTCGTAGATATCGCTTGAGGGGAACACAAAACCGTATTCTTTGCAATGTGATACTAACTTCTTAAAAACATCTTCTTGTGCCATCGTCTTATTTATAATTTAATCATTTACAATTTACATTTCGTACATCTGCCTGTAAGCCAGACTCAGAAATAATCTGCAAAGTAAATGATTTTTTTCAATTAAATTCGTATTTTTGCCTGCACATCACCCAATAATGGTGTAAAAAAGATAATTTGTTGTTAAAACCAGAGGGAAATTTGATTTTATGAGCGAAGAGAACAACGAGATTACGGAAGGACATTCTGACTATAAGCCGGCGGACTCACATAACGAAAGCATTAAACATCAACTTACAGGAATGTACCAGAATTGGTTTCTGGACTATGCTTCATACGTTATCCTCGAGCGAGCCGTGCCCCACATCAATGACGGACTGAAACCGGTGCAACGCCGCATCCTGCACTCCATGAAACGCATGGACGACGGGCGGTACAATAAGGTGGCCAACATCGTAGGACATACCATGCAGTTTCACCCTCATGGCGATGCATCCATCGGTGACGCATTGGTACAGCTGGGGCAGAAAGACCTGTTGGTTGACTGCCAGGGAAACTGGGGTAATATCCTTACCGGTGACGGTGCTGCTGCTCCTCGTTATATTGAAGCACGCTTGTCGAAGTTTGCACTCGATGTAGTATTCAACCCCAAAACCACCGAATGGAAGTTGTCGTATGACGGACGCAACAAGGAGCCTATTACCTTACCGGTAAAGTTCCCGCTTTTGCTGGCGCAAGGTGTAGAGGGTATCGCCGTAGGACTTTCATCCAAGATACTGCCACACAACTTCAACGAACTGTGCGACGCATCCATCAGCTATCTGCGTAACGAGGAATTCAAACTATATCCCGACTTCCAGACCGGAGGTTCTATCGACGTATCGAAATACAACGACGGCGAACGCGGTGGAGCAGTCAAGATACGGTCTAAGATCAATAAAGTAGACAACAAGACGCTGGCCATCACCGAAATCCCTTATGGCAGAACCACGACTTCGGTCATCGACTCCATCCTGAAAGCTGTCGATAAAGGAAAGATAAAAATACGCAAGGTAGACGACAATACGGCGGCCAACGTCGAGATTCTGGTCCACCTGGCACCGGGCACCTCGTCCGATAAGACAATCGATGCTCTTTATGCATTTACGGACTGCGAGGTGAGCATCTCGCCCAACTGCTGCGTCATTGACGACCAGAAACCGCACTTCCTCACCATCAGCCATGTGTTGAGAAAATCGGCCGACAATACATTGTCCCTGCTCCGCCAGGAACTGGAAATCAAGAAAGACGAACTACAGGAAAACCTGCATTTCGCCTCACTTGAAAAGATATTCATCGAAGAACGCATTTATAAAGATAAAGAGTTCGAACAATCCAAAGACATGGATGCCGCCTGTGAACATATCGACCGACGGTTGACTCCTTTCTATTCACAATTCATACGCGAAGTGACAAAGGACGATATCCTCCGCCTGATGGAGATCAAGATGGGGCGTATCCTGAAGTTCAACTCCGACAAAGCTGAAGAGGCGATTGCCCGCATGAATGAAGATATTGCCGAGATCAACAACCACTTGGCCAATATCGTGGAATATACCATCCAATGGTACCGGATGCTGAAAGAGAAATATGGCAAAAACTTCCCTCGTCGCACAGAGTTGCGCAACTTCGACACCATCGAAGCCGCCAAGGTAGTGGAAGCCAACGAAAAACTCTATATCAACCGTGAAGAAGGCTTCATCGGAACGTCCTTAAAGAAGGACGAATTCGTGGCATGCTGTTCGGATATCGACGATGTGATTATATTCTATCGCGACGGACGTTACATGGTGACTCCGGTAGCCGACAAGAAGTTTGTGGGCAAAAACGTGATTTACGTCAATGTCTTTAAGAAGAATGACAAACGTACCATCTACAACGTAGCCTACCGTGACGGCGCAGAGGGAACACATTATATCAAACGGTTTGCAGTCACTTCCATCGTGCGTGACCGTGAATACGACGTGACTCAAGGCAAGCCCGATTCACGCATTTCCTACTTCAGCGCCAACCCCAATGGGGAAGCGGAAATTATCAAAGTCACCTTGAAACCGAATCCGCGTGTACGACGCATCATCTTCGAACGTGACTTTAGTGAAGTGACCATTCGCAGCCGGCAAAGCCAGGGCGTCATCCTGACACGCCTGCCGGTACACAAAATTGTTTTGAAACAACGGGGTGGTTCCACACTGGGCGGACGTAAAGTATGGTTTGACCGTGACGTGCTCCGCCTCAACTACGACGGACGAGGCGAATATCTGGGTGAATTCCAGAGCGACGACAACATTCTGGTTGTACTGAATACCGGAGAATTTTATACTTCGAACTTCGACCTGAGCAATCACTACGAAGACAATGTAAGCATCGTCGAGAAGTTCGATCCCAATAAGATATGGACAGTTGCCCTTTACGATGCCGACCAGCAGAATTATCCGTACCTGAAACGTTTCTGCTTTGAAGCCACTACACGCAAACAGAATTACCTGGGCGAGAACAAACACAATCGCTTGATCCTGATGACAGACGAGTATTATCCAAGATTGGAAATCATCTTCGGAGGCCATGACAGTTTCCGTGACCCTGTTGTCGTCGACGCCGAAGAGTTCATTGCCGTCAAAGGTTTTAAAGCGAAAGGGAAACGCCTCACGACTTATACGGTAGAAACCATCAATGAACTGGAGCCAACCCGCTTCCCCGATCCGCCACAAAACAACGAAGAAGATGACACCGGGGAAGAGCCGGAAAATCTGGACCCGGACAGTGATAAAACAGAAAACGACATACTCGACGAAATGACCGGACAGATGAAACTGTTTTAGCACAAGTCCAAGATAAAACTGCGTATGAAAGTAAAAACAAGCATACTGCTATTACTGATGATAGCAACCGCTCTCCCCTCTTTCGGGGGGAACGGAAATGGCAACGGCACAGACTCACTTCAGGCTACCCGCTATGTGACACGCGCCACCATGTACGGTGTGGGATACACCAATGTATTCGACACCTACCTTTCTCCGCAGGAATACAAGGGAATCGAGTTCCGCATCAGCCGTGAGACCATGCGTATGACAACTCTGGGTGACGGCAATGTCTCGGTTCAGAACTTTTTTCAGGCAAACCTGGCATACACTCACAACCGGGTAGATAACAACAACACCTTTGCCGGACTGGTGAACTGGAACTACGGATTGCATTATCAGTTCCGCATTACAGACAACTTTAAGTTGCTTGCCGGAGGAATGGGAGACTTCAATGGCGGTTTTGTCTACAACTTACGTAATACGAACAATCCGGCCTCGGCACGCGCCTACATCAACCTCGACGCTTCGGGAATGGCCATCTGGCATACCAAGATAAAAAATTATCCACTGGCTTTGCGCTATCAGGTCAATCTGCCGGTAATAGGGGTCATGTTCTCCCCCCACTACGGGCAGTCCTATTATGAGATATTCACACTCGGGCATGCCAGCGGAGTGGTCCGCTTCACCTCCCTGCACAATCAGCCCGCATTGCGGCAGATGCTATCGGTCGACTTCCCGATCAGATATACCAAAATGCGCCTCAGCTATTTGTGCGATCTTCAGCAATCCAAACTGAACGGAATTAAGACACACACGTATTCGCAAGTATTCATGGTGGGATTTGTACACGACCTGTTCCGCATCCGCAACAAGAACGGCACTCCCCTGCCACCGGCTGTCAGAGCCTATTAACAGAAAAGCGCCATGAAGAATCCGATCATTTATAGAATACTGCAACAGGGTTTCTGCCTGATTTTCTGCCTGGGGCTTCTCTCTTCCTGCATTCGGGAAGAGGAGTTTGTCAATAATCCACAGGGAAATTTCGAGCAGTTGTGGAAAATCATCGACGAGCAATACTGTTTTCTCGACTATAAACAGATAGACTGGGACGAGATTCACACCCGGTATCAAAAGCTTATCACCCCGAATATGGGCAGCGAAGGACTATTTGAAGTATTGAGCGAAATGCTCTACGAACTACAGGACGGACATGTCAATCTGGCCTCGGCTCACAACGTGTCTTATTACGACGCCTGGTATCAGGACTATCCCCGCAACTTCCGTGCAGACCTGCTGGAAGATTCCTATCTGGGACGCGCCAGTACGGATTATCGCACCGCAGCAGGCCTTAAATATAAAATACTGAAAGATAATATCGGCTACATACGGTACGAAAGTTTCGCCGACCCGGTCGGTAACGGTAATCTGGACGAAGTGCTCTCCTATCTGTCGGTATGTAACGGACTGATTATCGACGTGCGCGACAATGGCGGCGGAAATGCAACCAACTCCGCCCGTATCGCTTCCCGTTTCACCAATGAAAAGATATTGACGGGATACATCTCCCATAAGACAGGAACCGGACACAACGACTTCTCCAAGCCTTATGCCATCTATCTGGAGCCTGCCAACGGAGTACGCTGGCAAAAAAAGGTAGTAGTGTTAACCAATCGCCGCTCTTTCAGTGCGACCAATGACTTTGTCAACCACATGCGTTGTCTGCCCAATGTCACCACCATCGGAGACAAAACCGGAGGAGGTTCGGGTATGCCTTTTACTTCCGAACTGCCCAACGGATGGAGCGTACGTTTCTCTGCCAGCCCCCATTTTGATGCGGAGATGAATCACATCGAGTTTGGCATTGAACCGGACATCAAAGCAGATATGCTGCAAGAAGATGAATTAAGAGGAAAAGATACGCTGATAGAAATGGCCCGCAGATTCCTCAGTGAATAACTTTATTACTTATAAATTTGTAAAATCAGAGAGTAAATATTTATTAAGCGAATGTGGTATGTATAACCGGTAGTCGCACCAGACTTAGGATCTGGTTATACGACTACATAAGTATTTCTACTCATTATCCGATATATCTGACGGCTCAGAAGGCATTAATGCGGATTCTGCACCATATTCGGGTTAGCATCTATCTCTGCCTGCGGAATAGGTAATGCTACCCGCGGATCAGACGGACTAATAACTGCAGCAGCTGCTACAGAAGGCAAATGCCAGCCACCGGTGCGGCTTACAGACAAACCATTACGCATAGCATCGAAGAAAGCATGTCCCTCTCCTACCAATTCCTTACGACGTTCTTTCAGTATACGCTCCAGGCTCAACTCCGTTTCTTTCACGGACTTCACAGGATTGGCACGACTCACTATGGCATTAAGGCAATCCAAAGAAAATTTTAGGTTCTCTGCTCCCCCCAACTTAAAGGCAGCCTCGGCAGCATTCAGGTAAACTTCGGAGAGACGGATAATACAGATGTCGTTATCCTGCGGATTATCTCCGGTCTTGCCCGGATACTTATTTAGATATTTAGGATAACCCTTGGAACCTTCGGGCAATATGTCCTCTTCCGGTTTCTCCGGCAAACGATTCAATGAATGACGCACGTCATCCGGATCTTCTCCCAACAGATCGAGGAATACTTTGGTCAGTACAAGGTTGTTCCAGTCCTTTACATTATCGGCATAAACCATTGGAGCACCTTCTCCCCCCGTTCCACCATCAGGTTCAGAAAGAGTGTAGTAAAATTCAAACAGTGACTCAGAACTGAAATCTTTTCCCCATACAGTAGGGTATTCATCATGTGTGAACAACTGATACAATCCACCGTTATTCATCACTTCCTTGGCCAATGCAAGAGCCTTTTCATTATCATTCATATAAAGATATACCCGTGAAAGTAATGCTTTGACACTCCATACATTAAGATAACCGTTTTTCTTATCAGCAGAGAGTGCCGAGAGTTTCAATGCACCTGTCATATCGTCTATCACCTGCTGATAACATTCGGCTACCGTATTGCGGGCAGGCTGGTGAGTAGGCAAAGTCGTTTTAATCTCGATGGGTACTCCCAAAGAAGTTCCGTTATTCAAGGTATAGGGCATAGCAAACAGACGGGTGAGATCGAATAAAGCCAATCCACGTAAAGCAAGCGCTTCAGCTTTGATGCAGTTGAGAGCAACAGCATCATCAGTAACCACCGCACCGGACTCTATTCTTTCCAGCAGGCTATTTGCCTGATGAATGACACTATAAGGCTGATTCCATACACGGGTAATATTCAAGGCATCATCTGCCGTAACATTAAACTCATAATAAGGTGATACACGTTTTCCGGCTCCCTTGCTGACACGCGCTTGAACATCTTCACCACGGCAATCGGCATAATAGAGATAATTGTCGCCATAATAACTATGTGAAGCAGCAATGCGATAAATACCGTTCAAAGCTATTTGCGCCTCCTCAAGCGTACGGATGGCTTGTGGAGTAGTCACAGAAGTAGATGGATTCAAATTCAGCCAGTCGCCGGAACAAGAAGAACCCACAAGCGACATAGCGGCAAACATGTATATAAGTGTACGTTTCATATATCTGAATATTAATAATGATGAATGATTAGAAAGTTATCTCAACCCCAAAATTGAAGGTACGCATGGGAGGAGCCTCGCAGAACACCTCACCATTAACCGGTACTTCAGGATCATATTGTTTCCATTTGGCCCATGTCAGCAGATTACTTCCTGAGAAGTAGACACGTGCATTCTCTATCAATGCCTTTTGTACCCATCTGCCAGGAAGTGTGAAACCAAGTGTCAGGTTCTTGAGGCGGATGTGGTCGGTACTGTGAATATAGCGGGATGAATTTTGTGGTCCGGCTCCCTGTTCCAATACAAAACGGGGAACATCAGTTCTATCTCCCGGCTTCTGCCAACGGTCCAAAGCATATACAGGCAGGTTGTATGATTTTTCTTTACTACCGTCAGTTTCTATCAGAGTACCTGTCTTGTCAAAAGAATATCCTCCCAGCGAATAGGTAAAGGTAAGTCCCAGATCAAACCACTTATAAGAAAGGATGTTAGTAAACCCTCCCGATAGCTTAGGATCAGCAGATTTATACGGAATAGCTTGTGCTTCAGAAGCATCATCAGTCATCTCCCTATTATAATTCCCCTTTTCATCTTGCGTATTGAGATAATAAAGCCCTTTCCCGGTCGACGGGTCTACTCCGGCAAACTCTTTCACATAAAAACTATTGTAAGGAAGTCCTATTTTATGAATAAACCAAGAGCCCTCGACAGATTGCTTTATATCTCCGTCCAGTGCCACGATTTTATTACGGTTATGTGTCAAGTTCAACACCGATGTCCAGTTGAAGTCAGGACCGGCAAAATTAATTGTACGCAGTTCGAACTCCACCCCTTTGTTGTTAAGCTGACCGATATTTGCAAGATAATTCAGAAAACCGGTAGTGGAACTGATAGGGCGATTATAAAGCAAGTCCTTTGTATCGCGGTTGTAGTATTCGAGATTCACAAAGATACGGTCAATAAAAGTCAGGCTAAGCCCAATATTCAGATTATAGTTCTTTTCCCATTTCAGTTTGGGATTGGCTTGAGCAGACTCGTATGAACCTGCTGCCCCCATATAGTTCTGCCCATAACTGTATAACCCCATATATCCGTAAAAAGCTCCCGGCTGATTACCATTGACACCATAAGAAGCACGGATTTTCACATCGTTCAATACCGGCTTCACAGCCTCCATAAAAGGTTCACTACTCAGATGCCACATACCGGAAACAGACCAGAAGTCTCCCCACCGGCTTTCCGGAGCAAGGCGTGAACTGCCATCGCGGCGATAACTACCTGCAATGTAATAACGATTATCGTAATCATAGTTCAAACGGGACAGATAAGAAATCATTCTGTATGCCTGTGTAGAAGAAACAAAGCTTTTCAGCACAGCGGCATTATCCGGCTCAAGCAACACATCCGAAGGAAGCTTAGCCTTCTCTCCCATAGCTTTATCACTCTGATAGCTTTCCAATTCATAGGCAGCCAAAATGTCAAGGTGATGTTTAGCGGCAAATGTATGGGTATAGTTGAGTGAAGTAGATGACAATAACTTACCATATTCGGTAAATCCCTTTGAGGTCTGAGCATCACTTCCGCTCTTGGGGCCTGCCCCGCTAAGCGGATTCAAATAGCGGGAATCTTTCTGTACAGTATAGTCATAGCTCAGAGTCTCTTTCAGTTTCAATCCTTTGATGATATCTACCGAAGCATAACCGGTGGAAAACATACGGGTCATACGACTGCGGTTATAGTCAGTACGGATGTCACGAAGCGGATTCACATTGGTGCCTGCATAGGACCCCACATAGTTGCCCGAAGCGTCGCGCACAGGCATAGAAGGTGTGGCAGATACAGCAACACAAAGAAAGGGATTGATATTGGAACCGCGCTCCTCGTTCATCTCCTGGCTTATCTGGGTGAACATCATGTTACCTCCTACTTCGACACGGCTACCTATTTTATGTGTCATGTTCAGGCGGGCAGAGTAACGGTCCAGATTAGAATTCTCGACCAAACCTTCCTGACGGTTAAAGCCGAGAGAAGCATAAAAAGTAGTTCGCTCGTTGCCTCCGGAAGCAGTCACCTCGTAGTTTTGATTATGAGCGGTTCGGATCAGTTCTTTCCTCCAGTCAGTATATCCCAGTTCCGGTATTCCTGCATATGTATCAATATTGGCATTTGCATATGCTTCGGGAGATTGGAGCCCCTTGTCTACTGCAGAGTTGTAAAGACCTTCATAAATCATTTCACGGCGTTGTTCACCGTTCAATGTGGGACGGAAGTTGACAGCTGCATTAGAAAAACCTCCGCTGGCACTCAAAGTGACTTTAGTCCGTCCTACCGCTCCTTTCTTGGTAGTGATCAGAATCACTCCATTCGCGGCACGCGAGCCGTAAAGAGAAGCGGCGGCGGCATCCTTTATCACTGTAATATTCTCGATATCGGCAGGATTAAGGGTACTCATTACATTTGTTTTGGCATTATTCATATAGGCGGCATCAGCTCCCGTACCGGCTCCCATACTGCCGGAAGTGACCGGTATACCATCGATAACAAAAAGCGGTTCATTGGATGCATTGAATGACCCCATACCACGGATACGAATGCTCTGGTTAGCTCCCGGCTGACCGGAACCGGAAGTTATGTTTACCCCCGTTGTCATACCTTGCAACTTCTGTTCTACAGAAAGTACCGGTACGTTTTTCAGCATGTCGGCCCGTAAGGTGTTAGCTGATCCGGTAAAGGATGACTTTGAAAAATTTCCATATCCGGTCACCACTACTTCATCCAGATTAAGTGATTCGGGTTGCAACACCACATTCAAGACTCCATTCTTCGGCACTTTGACCTCAGACGATTTCATTCCTATATAGGATATGACAAGGATTTTATCTGATGGTTCTATTTTCAGAGTGTAACGGCCATCCATATCCGTTACCACTCCCCTTCCCGGTACCCCTTTTACGGCAACCGTAGCTCCGATAAGCGGCTGTTTATCCTCCGATGACGTCACTAAACCTTTTATTTCCAACTGTTGTGCTTGCACATGTATACCACACAGACACAACAATACAATCAATATCGCTTTCAAATTTCTCATTGGCTAATCCTTTTAAATCTACAAATACCTATTTGCATTTATACTCCAATAATTATACCTCAAAAAATACTGGTGAAGTAAGCAAATCATAAACATCAGTATATAAAAGAATTAAGTCTTCAAGAAAGAGCCGGAATAAAAAGACGGATTGTAGAATTGTTCCACATTTATGAGGAGCAGTTCTACAACCCGCTTTACAAAACATCGATGTCACAAAACAGGAACCAAGCATTAAGGCAGATATGCTGCAAGAAGACGAAATGAGAGGAAAAGATACATTGATAGAGATCGCCCGCAGATTCCTCAGTGAATAACTTTATTGCCTATAAATTTGTAAAATCGGAAAAAGTATCTATCTTTGCAGCGCAAAACTCCAAACGAGTGAGCATTTAGTGAGCGGATGTGGCGTAATTGGTAGCCGCGCCAGACTTAGGATCTGGTGTCTCGCGACGTGTAGGTTCGAGTCCTATCATCCGCACAAACTTTCAATGTTTTACAGACAGAAACCCGCTAAAACTGTAGTTTTAGCGGGTTTTTTATCTGTAACAGATTAGTTATCCGAAAAATACAAACAAAAAATAGACACCGGCTAAATAAGATAGCTCAGGTTTCGGAAGTGAGTTTACGCCGCCTGAACCGGTATCTTCATCCTTATACCTTTCTTCAATTAACATTGTTAACGTCTTTTGCAGGTTGTCAGGTTTTTGTGCGCAAATAACAAGTCTTTTGCATTTAAAGAACTTCTTATTCACATCCAAA